>LNFM01000065.1_pt1 | contig 235151 bp, 197 predicted proteins | sample 596031 | NCBI WGS metagenome assembly LNFM01 (sample SAMN04254537, study PRJNA301005) | activated carbon metagenome | isolation source: dual media filters at the Ann Arbor, Michigan drinking water treatment plant | place: USA: Ann Arbor | reverse complement strand
GCTGAACAGCCGTCCCCGCCCCGGAGTTCCGCCGCGTTGCGCACGCCGCCAGACGGGAAAATCTCGCTGCGGGGGCTTAAGGTAGTGCCATGGGCCCATGGCCCCGAAAGCGGTGGATGGAAGATAGCGTGGTCCATTCCGACAGCGGGTGGCGGACCACGGGGGATATACAAGGGGCCCTCCCCTTGTTGGTACACCCCGCGGCCAAGCCGCCGCGGGCCGTCAGGCCCGAGAGGCAGCCCATGGCCCCGAAAGCAGTGGATGGAAGAATGCGTGGCCGATTCCGATAGCGGATGGCGGACCACGGGGGATATACAAGGGGCCTTCCCCTTGTTGGTACACCTCGCGGCCAAGCCGCCGCGGGCCGTCAGGCCCGAGAGGCGGCCCACGGCCCCGAAAGCGGTGGATGGAAGAAAGCGTGGTCCATTCCGGCAGCGGATGGCGGACCACGGGGGATATACAAGGGGCCCTCCCCTTGTTGGTACACCCCGCGGCCAAGCCGCCGCGGGCCGTCAGGCCCGAGAGGCGGCCCATGGTCCCGAACCCGAGCGCCATGCAGAGCGCCAGGTGGATGCTCCCAAGCGCGCGGCTCATTTCCGTTACTTGCATGATGAAAGTGACTCGCGTACGGTACCGAACATGGAACGTACCGCCTTCTCCGCCATGTCCTGCCCTGTCGCCCGCGCCCTCGACCGTGTAGGCGAGTGGTGGAGCATCCTCATACTTCGTGATGCCCTCCATGGACTGACGCGCTTCGACCAGTTTCAGGAGAGCCTCGGCATTGCGCCGAACATGCTGTCGCGGCGCTTGAAGGCGCTGGTCGAGGCCGGCATGCTCGAACAGCGCCTCTACTGCGAGCGACCGCCTCGCCACGAGTACGTCCTGACGGATCGCGGACGCGAGTTCCGCGCGGTACTGGTGGCGCTGTATGCCTGGGGCAGCAAGCACTTCTCGCCGGAGGGCGCGAGCGTCCTCCTGATCGACACCGAGACGGGGCGTGTTGCCGACCCGGTCTTGGTCGACCGCGCCAGCGGCCGCCCCATACTCGACCCGTCGTTTGCATTCGCCCCAGGGCCTACGGCGACCGATGGCGTGCGTCGCCGGCTCGCCGCCAGCCCCTGGGGCGTCGTGACGGCACCCACCAAGACGACCGCCAAGCCGGTTCGGCGCCGGTCCAGGTCAAAGCCGGCGTGACCGCGCCCATCGCCCCGGCGCACGGCGCCCCTGCCGCGATGGCACCGCGCACCCGCATGCTGCTCGAGGGGCGCATCGGCACGACGCTCCTGCGGCTCGCGTGGCCCAACGTCCTCGTGATGCTGGCGCAGGCGTCCACCGGGCTGATCGAGACGTGGTTCGTGTCGCGTCTCGGCACCGACGCCCTGGCGGGGATGGCGCTCGTGTTCCCCGGATTCATGATGATGCAGATGCTCTCGGGCGGGGCCGTGGGTGGCGCGATCTCGTCCGCGACCGCGCGTGCGCTCGGTGCCGGACGTCGTGACGATGCGAACGATCTCGTGTGGCACGCGATCCTGGTGAACGGGGCGCTCGGACTCCTCTCCTCGGTGGCAGTGCTTGCCGGCGGTCCCTGGCTCTACCGTGTGATGGGCGGGACGGGCGGTTCTCTTGATGCTGCGCTCGCCTACTCGAACGTCGTCTTCGCCGGCGTTGTGCTCGTATGGGTCGCGAACGCCCTCGCGAGCGTGATCCGTGGCACCGGCAACATGCTCGTTCCCTCGGTCGCGATCTGCGCGGGTGTGGCGTTGCTGGTGCCGCTCTCGCCGGTCCTCATCTTCGGCTTCGGAGGGATCCCAGCGATGGGCATCGCCGGTGGCGGGATCGCTGTCGTGGTGACGACGGCACTGACCACTGTGGTGCTCGCGTGGTACCTCTGGTCCGGCCGCAGTGTGCTGCGGCCGCGCTTTCCGACACTGCGATGGACGTTCTTCGCGGACATCCTCCGCGTCGGCGCTGCCGGCTCGATCAGCACCGTGCTGACGACGCTGGTGTTCGCGCTCACCACGGCGGTGGTCGGCAGGGCCGCCGGGCCGGACGCGGTGGCCGGCTATGGCACGGGCGCGCGTCTGGAGTACCTGTTGATCCCGCTCGTGTTCGGGCTCGGCGCACCGCTCGTCGCGCTGGTCGGGACGAACATGGGCGCGGGCAATAATCGGCGCGCCCTGCGCATCTCCCTGATCGGCGCCACGTTCGCCTTCGTGCTGACCGAGACCATCGGCATCGCTGCAGCCCTGTGGCCCGGGGCCTGGCTCGGTCTCTTCGGCGACGACCCGCGCATGCTGGAGACCGGCAGCGCATACCTGCGCATCGTGGGCCCGACGTATGGATTCTTCGGGCTCGGACTGTCGCTGTACTTCGCCTCGCAGGGAGCCGGTCGGTTGCTGTGGCCGCTGCTCGGCGGATTCGTGCGCCTCGTCATTGCCGCCGGTGGCGGTGCGCTGGCACTGCATCTGACCGGTTCGCTGCAGGCCGTCTTCTGGGCGCTGGCGACCGGGCTCGTGGCCTACGGCTTCATCGTCGTCATCGCGATCGGACGCGGCGTCTGGTTCGAACCCGCACAACGCGCAGGCCTCGCACCGCTCCAGCGGCGTCCACATCACAGGAGTGCATCGCATGGGTAAACCCACCGCCATCGTCGTCGGGGTCGGCGCAGAGCAAGGCCTCGGCGCCGCAGTCTGCCGCCGCGCCGCGCGCGAAGGCCATCACGTGTTCGTTGCCGGCCGTACGGCGTCGAAGATCGACCAGGTAGTCGCGACGATCCGGGCCAGTGGCGGAAGCGCCGAGGCCGTCGTCACCGACACCACCGTCGAGACGGACGTGATCGCCCTCTTCGACCACGCGATGACCACGCGCGCGGGCTACGAAGCCCCCGATCTCGTCGTCTACAACGCGGGCAACAATCGCATGCTGGACTTCCGCGAGCTCTCGGCTTCGAGCTTCGAAGACTACTGGCGGGTGGGCTGCTTCGGCGGCTTCCTCGTGGGCCGCGAGGCTGCGCGGCGTCTCGTCCCGCTCGCCCGTGGCACCGTCATCTTCACCGGCGCGTCGGGCAGCCTGCGCGGCAGACCGGGTTTCGCGCACTTCGCCGCCGCCAAGGCGGGCCTGCGGATGATCAGCCAGAGCATGGCCCGCGAGTACGGCCCGCTGGGCATCCATGTGGCGCACGTCGTCATCGACGGCGGCATCGACGGCGAGCGGCTGCGCACGCGGGCGCCCGACATGGTGAAGGCCCGCGGCGAGGACGGACTGCTCGCCGTGGATGCCATCGCCGAGACCTACTGGCACATCCACACGCAGCCCCGCTCCGCGTGGGCGCAGGAGATCGATCTGCGCCCGTTCAAGGAAGCGTTCTGAGCGCCTGCGCGCCTCTGCCCCCCGAGGAAACCCGCAGCACGCATCGCCCGGCCAGGTCTCGAGGAGACCTGGCCGGGATTGCCTGCGTCACCTGCGGCGCCGCTGACGCTCAGTCAACGTCGTCGTCCTGGCGACTGGCAAGCTTGGCAGCCTTCCGCCTCGCCTTCGCCAACTCGTCGGCCGTGAGCGCATAGCCGGGAAACCGCCCCCCCATCAGCAGGCCGTCGACCGTGTCGCGCTTGTCAGGGTGCCGAAGCCCGAGCACGTGGCCGAGTTCATGTGCGACGGTGCGGCTGAGCGACCCGCGGACGAACGCACCGGGTTCGTTCAGCTGGAACCGCTCCGGCGCGCGGCGCCCCTTCGATGCCTTGTCGGTCCACTGCGCCACGAACACGCGCCGCAGACTGCGCTTGGTGTTGCCCTGCGACGCCTCGCCGAGGTAGGGCACGAGGTAGACATCCACGGTCCCCCCATCGGGGGACGCGAAACCGATGAGCTCGCCCAGGTGCCGGATGCGCTCGGGGTCGGACTCGCCGTCGATGTCGCGCCGGGCGGTGACCACGGCGTCGATGCGCTCGCGGAAATCCGCCGGCGTGCGCGTCGACGTCGGACCCACGGCGTCGAGCCGGAAGGCGATGTCGGCCGCCCGCCAGATCCGGTTCACCTCCGGCACGATCACGTCGCGCACCTGCTGCTCGGTCACCCAGGACTGCATCGCGAGCCCTTCCTTCGGCATCACGAGATCGCGGACGATGTGGACGCGGACCGGCACGGTGATCGTCGGTGCTGCATGCGCGACACCGACGATCGCGAGCGAGATCGTGGTGAGGAATTGCGCAACGGCAGTGAAAGGGTGCATCGCCATGGTCGGTGCCTGGGACGAGGGACGTGCTGCGTGATCGACGCCGCCCGGATCGCCTTGAGTGCGCTTCCACGTATCGGCCGCATCGGGAGCAAGGGGCTGCGCCGAGTCCAGCGCGGGTGGTCGAGGGGCACGTCCACGGTTCGTGGATCGTCGGTCGAATTGATTTGCAGCAATTCCCAGTGCTTACGCTGCAGAGAGAATCCTCCGTAGGTAGAGCACCCAGAACGCGCGCCACCGCGCACCCCACGCCGGGGTTCGTCGGTCGCGCGGTCCTCGGGGCCGTGGACGAGGGAGGAAGCCCACCGTGCGTACCGATGTCATCCGCAAGTCCGTCGCTGCCCTGCGCGTCGAGCCGAATCTGAAAGCCGGCGACATGGCCGGTGCGTCGTTCTCCTGGGCGGGCATCCGCGACGAACTCGGTGTGTCTCCCGGCAGCCCCATGAACATCGGGCAGCTGGCCGTGGACCGGCACGCGCACGGGGACGCCGGTACGCGCACGGCGTTCCGCTTCCTGCCCGTCGAGGGCGCCCCTCGCGACGTGTCGTACGCCGAACTCGCACGGCTCTCGAACCGCTTCGCGAACGCGCTTCGGTCCCTGGGCGTCGGCCGGGGGGAACGCGTCTTCGTGCTCGCCGGGCGCATCCCCGAGCTGTACGTGGCCGTGCTAGGCGCGCTGAAGAACGGCAGCGTCGTGTCGCCGCTGTTCTCGGCGTTCGGCCCCGATCCCATCGCCACGCGCATCCGCATCGGCGAGTGCCGGGTTATGGTGACCACGGCCGGGATCTTCGCGCGGAAGCTCGCCGCGCTCCGCGAGTCGTTGCCCTCCCTCCAGCATGTGCTCGTGGTTCCCGAACCGGATGGCACGCCAGTGCCGGCCGGTACGCTGGACCTGGCGGAGCTCATGGCCGCTGCCTCGGACGAGTTCACTGTTGTTCCCACCGGACCCGAGGATCCGGCGCTGCTGCATTTCACCAGCGGCACCACCGGCACGCCGAAGGGCGCACTGCACGTGCACGAAGCGGCGCTCACGCACTTTGCAACGGGCCGTCACGCCCTCGACCTGCACGCCGACGACATCTTCTGGTGCACAGCGGACCCGGGCTGGGTGACGGGCATGTCGTACGGCATCCTCGCGCCGCTGCTGCACGGCGTGACCAGCATCGTGGACGAAGCCGATTTCGACGCCGAACGCTGGTACCGCATCCTCGAGGCGCAGCGGGTGAGCGTCTGGTACACGGCACCCACGGCGATCCGCATGCTGATGAAGGCCGGACCAGAGCTGCGACGGCGCTTCGACTTCCCGCAGCTGCGTTTCGTGGCAAGCGTCGGAGAACCGCTCAACCCCGAGGCCGTGTGGTGGGGTGAGGAGGTGCTGGGCCTCCCGATCCACGACAACTGGTGGCAGACCGAGACGGGCGGCATCATGATCGCGAACCTCGCCGCGTTCGACATCAAGCCAGGGTCCATGGGCCTGCCGCTGCCGGGCGTGGACGCGCTGATCGTGCGGCACGCTGACGACGGCCAGGTGGAAATCGTCCAGCAGCCGGACACGGTCGGCGAACTCGCGCTGCGCGGCCGCTGGCCGTCCCTGTTCCGCGCCTATCTCGGCCAGGACGAGCGCTATCGGAAGTGCTTCGCCGGCGACCTGTACCTGACCGGTGATCTCGCGCGGCGCGATGCCGACGGCCACTTCTGGTTCGTGGGGCGTAGCGACGACGTCATCAAGTCGTCCGGCCACCTCATCGGTCCCTTCGAGATCGAGAGCGTGCTGCTCGAGCACCCGGCGGTGGCGGAGGCCGGCGTCATCGGCAAGCCTGACCCGACGGTGGGCGAGGTCGTGAAGGCCTTTGTCTCGCTGAAGCCCGGCTTCGAACCCGATGACGCGCTTCGGCGCCAGCTGCTGGGCCACGCACGGAAGCGCCTGGGGGCGGCGGTGGCGCCGAAGGAGATCGCCTTCCTGCCGACGCTGCCGCGCACGAGAAGCGGGAAGATCATGCGGCGGCTGCTGAAGGCGCGGGAGCTGGGTCTGCCGGAAGGCGACACCTCCACGCTGGAGGCTGGCGCATGAGCGACACCGCCACCACCCCGAACCCCGTGCCCGATCCGCCGACCGGACCGGTGCCCTTCGATCGCGAACTCGCGCTCGGCCTGCTCCACGACATGCTGCGCGTGCGACGCATGGAGGAGAAGTGCGCCGAGCTGTACGGCAGCGGGAGCATCCGTGGCTTCCTGCACTTGTACATCGGCGAGGAGGCGGTGGCCGCCGGCGTGATGCGCGCGTTGCGGCCCGAAGACAACATTCTCGCCACCTATCGCGAGCACGGCCATGCATTGCTGCGCGGCGTGTCGATGGCAGCGATCATGGCCGAGATGTTCGGGAAGCAGGAGGGCTGCTCCCGCGGCCGCGGCGGATCGATGCACCTGTTCGACGCCGCCACGCACTTCTACGGCGGCAACGCCATCGTGGGTGGTGCCCTGCCCCTGGCTGTGGGTCTCGCGCTGGCCGCGAAGATGCAGGGTCGGCAGTGCATCACGGCCTGCTTCTTCGGGGAGGGCGCCATGGCGGAGGGCGCATTCCACGAGTCGATGAACCTCGCTGCCCTGTGGGAGCTGCCGGTGCTCTTCTGCTGCGAGAACAACCGCTACGCCATGGGCACGGCACTGGACCGCTCGGAGTCGCAGACCGATCTCACGGCCAAGGCGGCGTCCTATCGCGTGGCCACCGAAACAGTGGACGGCATGGATGTGGTCGCGGTGCACGAGGCCGCGCAGCGGGCTGCCGCTTTCGTGCGCGACAGCGGGTCGCCGATGTTCGTCGAGTTCCAGACCTACCGCTTCCGTGCGCACTCCATGTTCGACCCCGAGCTGTACCGCGACCGGGCCGAGGTCGAGGCATGGAAGACACGCGGGCCGATCCACACGTACACGGCGCGGCTGAAGGCCCAGGGACTGCTCACCGAGGCGGACTTCCTTGCGCTGGACGACGCGGTCGGCGCGGAGGTGCGGCGCGCGGTGGCATTCGCAGAGGCCGGCACCTGGGAACCCGTGGCGGATCTCGCGAGGGATGTCTGCACGCCTGCGCCCGGGACGGGAGACGCATCATGAGTACGAAGGCCGGAACGCAGGAAGGCGTGCACGCGGGCACCGTGCGCATCACGTACCGCCAGGCGGTGCACGACGCCATGCACGAGGCACTGACGCGCGACCCGCGCGTGTTCCTGATGGGCGAGGACGTCGGCTGCTACGGCGGCACCTACGCGTTCAGCAAGGGGTTTCTCGAGGCCTTCGGACCGGAGCGCATCCGCGACACGCCGCTGTCGGAACTCGGGTTCGTGGGGGCCGGCGTCGGTGCGGCGCTGGGTGGGATGCGCCCGATCGTCGAGGTGATGACGGTCAACTTCAGCCTGCTGGCGCTGGACCAGATCGTCAACAACGCCGCGCTCTACCGGCACATGTCCGGCGGGCAGTTCAGCGTGCCGCTGGTGGTGCGCATGGCCACCGGTGCGGGCCGGCAGCTGGCGGCCCAGCACTCGCACAGCCTGGAGGGCTGGTACGCGCACATCCCCGGCATCCGCGTGCTGGCACCCGCGACGGTGGAAGACGCGCGGGGCATGCTCTGGCCCGCGCTGCTCGATCCCGATCCGGTGGTGATCTTCGAGCATGCGCAGCTCTTCAACATGGAAGGCGATCTCCCGCAGCCCTTCACGGCCGACATCGAACACGCGATCGTGCGCCGCGAGGGCAGTGATGTGAGCCTGATCACTTCAGGGGGCAGTCTGTGGAAGACGCTCGACGCGGCGGTGCAACTCGCCACTGCCGGCATCAGCGCCGAGGTTGTCGACCTGCGGGTGCTCCGCCCGCTCGACCTGCCGACGGTGGCCGCGTCCGTGCGCAAGACCCACCGGGCGGTGATCGTCGACGAGGGCTGGCGAACCGGCGGCCTCTCCGCGGAGATCGCCGCAAGCATCACGGAGCACGCGTTCTTCGACCTGGACGCACCGCCAGTGCGGGTGTGCGGTGCGGAGGTGCCGATCCCCTACGCGAAGCACCTCGAGGACGCGGCCCTGCCGCAGGTGCCGCAGATCGTGGCGGCGGCGATGCAGTTGATGGGGAGGACCCGATGATCGAGTTCAATCTGCCCTCGCTGGGCGCAGACATGGACGAGGGCACGCTGCTCGAATGGCGAATCACGCCCGGACAGGCCGTGCGGAAGGGCGATATCGTTGCCGTGGTCGACACCACCAAGGCGGCCGTCGACGTGGAGAGCTGGGTCGAGGGCACGGTGCACCATCTCGTCACCGAGCCTGGCGAGACGATCGCGGTTGGCACCGTGATGGCGTGGTTGCTCGCCCCGGGCGAAGTGGCCCCCGCCGAGCTTCCAGCCGCCGGGGCGCCCATGGGACAGACCGACGGGCCGGCACTTCCGCAGACGCCACCCACGGAGCACCTGACGCCAGCTGCGCTGCGGACCCGCATGAGTCCGGTGGCGCGGCGGCGCGCAGAGCAGCTGGGTATCGATCCCGACGCCGTGCACGGTACTGGGCCCGACGGCGCCGTGACCCTGAAAGACGTGGAGGCGCTGGCCAGCGCGCGGATCACCCCCCCTCCCGCGGTCGCCGCCGCGCCCAAGGACCGCGCTGCCGAGATGCGCCGCGCCATCGCGGCGGCCATGGCCCGCTCGAAACGCGAGATCCCCCACTACTACCTGGCCGAGACGGTGCCCATGCGCAACGCGCTGCAGTGGCTCGCAGCCCACAACGCGGCACACCCGGTCACCGAACGGCTGCTGCCCGCGGTGCTCCTGCTGAAGGCCGTGGCTGTGGCGCTCGGCCGCTTTCCGGAGCTGAATGGTCATTTCGTCGATGGCGAGTACCGGCCCGCCGCCGCGGCGCACATCGGCGTCGCGATCTCGCTTCGACAGGGCGGGCTGATCGCACCTGCGCTGCACGACGTCGGCGCGAAGCCGCTCGACGCGCTGATGTCAGAACTCGCCGACCTCGTGAAGCGATGCCGCGCCGGCAGCCTGCGGAGTTCTGAGATGTCGGACGCGACAGTCACCCTGACGAACCTCGGCGATGGCGGTGTCGAGACCGTGTTCGGCGTGATCTACCCGCCCCAGGTGGCGCTGGTGGGCCTCGGGCGCATCGCGGATCGCCCGTGCGTCGAGAACGGCACCGTGGTGGCCTTACCCGCGCTCACCGCGAGCCTGGCCGCAGACCACCGCGTGAGCGACGGACATCGCGGTGCGCTGTTCCTCGCCGAGCTGCGCGAGATGCTGCAGCATCCCGATTCCCTGGCAGGAGGCGCATCGTGAGCCCGCAGGAGATCCGCGCCGGCGTCATCGACACGCTGCTGGGCATCGCCCCGGAGGTCGAGGCCGATCAGCTCATCGCCGGGAAGGCGCTGCGCAGCCAGGTGGACCTCGACTCGATGGACTGGCTCAATTTCATCCTCGGCCTGCACCAGCGTTTCCACATGGACATCCCCGAGGCCGACTACGCGATGCTCACCACGCTCGACGCCGTCGTCGCCTACCTGGAAGCGCGACTGGACTGATGGCGCGGGAGTTTGGCTGGCGTTCACCCGGCGAATTCTCCGCAGCCGCGCCGGCGCTCACTAGAATCCCCTGCTGTCTACAGGAGCACGCAATGCGCATCGTCAAGGTGGAAACCGCGAGCGACATCGGCCGGTCGGTTGCGGACCACGATGTGAGCATGGCTGAAACAGTACGTTCAGCAGCTGCATTTCGCTTCGCAATGCTTCCGGGCCAGCGGGCGGCTGGCGACCCATGGGTGGGATCTTGGTCTTGCCGCGGTCCAGCGGTCCGCTCCCGTATCCTGCACCACCCGGATCACTCCACATCGAGCGCCCGTCCATACACTCATTGCTTTGCCATCACGGAGCGCGGGATGAAGATCTTCATGGCAGGAGCGACGGGCTGCGTCGGTGCATGTATGGCTGGTCCGCACAGGACATCGCCCAAACCGGCGGCGGTCGGTACATCTCTTCAACGCGCGCACGCGTCTCCTCGATCCAACTGAGCTCCGGACGGCGCGAACGTGACGAGGGCCACCCTGCAACTCGCCAAGCTCACCCGACCGAGGATCCGCAGTGCCGTCGGTCGTCCGCGTCTTTCGGCGCGACTGGACGTCACTGGTGATCAGGCTGCCATATGGATCTCGGGCAGACCCGGTGCAGGAAAGACCACGCTCGTGGCTCACTGGCTGCAGGAAACCGGAACCCCGGGCCTGTGGTACGAGGTGGACGCCGCCGACGATGATCCTGCGACGTTCTTCCACTACCTGACCATCGCGGCAACGAGCCTGTCGAGGCGGCGCCATCCAGCCTTGCCGAGATTCCTTCCCGAGTATTCCGGCGACCTCGACGCCTTCGCCCGCCGTTTTCTTCGGCTCCTTTTCGATCGAATGCCTGCGGGCTCGTCGATCGTGCTCGACAACCTGCAGGAAGTACCCGACGGATCACCGCTTCACGCGATCATCGTGCAGGCGGCCTCTCAACGGCCGACGGACGTCTCGCTGGTGGTGATCGCCCATCGCCAGCCAGGCCCCGAGTACGCCCAGCTCGTTGTGAATGGCAGGCTGGCCGTGGTCGACGCAAGCGCGATGGATCTCACGTTGGAGGAGGCGCAAGCGATTGCTGCGACGAAGCAGGTCTCTGACGCGGGTGTTGTTGCGCGCCTCCACAAGCGGAGCAACGGCTGGGCAGCAGGATTCGCCATGATGGCGGACGCTGTCGGAGCCTCAACTCCCGTCGACTCGATGCCGGAAGTGCCGCCAGTGCTGTTCGACTACCTGTCTGCACAGGTCCTGGACCGCCTGGACGACAGGTCGCGGAACGGCCTGCTACGGGCCGCCTTGCTCCCGGAGATCGACACGGACGGCTTCGCCTCTCTGGTGGACGGCACGGCTGTCCGACGGACGCTCGAAGACCTCCATCGCCGCAATCTCTTCGTGGAACAGCTGGGCCGGCGGCGACCCGCCCGATATCGCCTCCATCCGCTGCTGCGCGAGTTCTTGCTCGACCGCCTGGAACGCACGACAACCACGGAGGCGCTTCGCGACCTGCGCGCATGTGCTGCGCGGAACCTGGAAGCGTCGGGGGACCTGGAGAACGCGTTCGACAGGTACGCCCTGGCAGAGGCATGGCGTGATGCCGTACGTGTGCTCGTTTCGGCCACGCCGTCGATGCTCGCCAGAGGGCGCTGGAAGTCGTTCGACGCCGCCTTCGAAAGGCTGCCCGCCGCAGTGCGTGCCGATTCGGCCGAACTCGTCCTTTGCCAGGGGCTCACTCGCCTCTCGCTGGACCCCGCGGCGGCCGAGACACATTTCCAGCGTTCGTTCGCGCTGCACTCGCGCACCGGCAGCGCATCGGGACAACTCGTGGCGGCGGCCGGCGCGTGCATCGCGATCTTCTACTCGGCCGAGCACTTCGAACGACTTGATGCCTGGTTCGATGCCATGGCTCCGCTTATCGACGAGACACCGCGGCCCTTGCTGTCCGCGGCGGACGGCATGCACGTCTACACAGGTGCGGTGATCGCCGTCACACGTCGCCCCGGCCATCGACTGCGGCCGCTCTGCGTCGCGGAACTGACCGAGCGCGTGGCTCAGCCGTCGGACGTCAATGCGCGCGTGTCCGCCGCAGCAGCACTGATGCTCTACCACTGCTACATGGGCGACATCCATGCTGCACGCCGTCTGGAGACGATGGTCGAGCCACTGCTGACGCATGCTGACCTCGCCCCGCTCAACGATGCGTTCTGGCACGTCTATCTGAGCTATCTCAGCGTGGTCGAGAACACCCCCGCGCGCGGACACGCCGCGCTGCAGCGCGCCGAAGCGATCGCCCACGAGGAAGGTTTCGGCTTCGTGCTGACACTGGCCTATTCGCTACGGTCGGCATTGCTGCGTGTTGGGGACGAAGCGGAAGCATGGCTTGCCAAGGTCGAACCTGCCATGCACGCCGCGCGCGCCTACGACATCGCCCACTTCCTCGGCAACCGGCAGTACCGCGCAGTGATGCGCGGCCAGTGGGCTGCGTCGGTGACGTATGGACAGCAGACAGTCGAGTACACGCGCGTGACCGGATCGGTTTTCCAAAGGCTCATCTGGGAACAACCGCTCGCATGGGCACTCGCCGAACTGGGTCGACATGCCGAGGCCCGGGCGCATGTCGCCAGCGTGTCCGCCCTCGTGGAAAGCACCGGGGCCGTGTGCTACCGCCCGCTTGTTCTCCTCACCGAAGCGCGGATTGCCGAACTCTCCGGTGACCGCACGACCTACCTCAGACGCCTCAGGGATGCCTTCGCAGCCGCCAGAATCGACTATGGCGCCCAGCGTCTGATGTTTTGGATGCCATACATCTCGGCGGCACGTATCTGCGCCGACGCCCTCGCGCATGACATTGATCCACCGCTCGTTCGCATGCTCGTGGATGGCTATCCGCTGACAGCGCCTGTGCCTGCACCGCCCGCCTGGCCCTGGACCATCGAGATCCGGATGTTGGGCCGATTCGGCGTCCGTGTGAGTGGCCGCACCATCGAGTTCAATCACAAGACACCCTACCGGCCGCTCGCGTTGCTGAAGGCAATCGTGGCGCTCGGATCGACCAATGTACCAAGGGAGCAGCTGATAGACGCCCTGTGGCCGGACGACGACGGGGATGCGGCAGTACGGAACTTCGATGTGGCGATCCATCGGCTCCGAAAGATTCTCCAGGAGCCGAATGTCGTCGTCGTGGAATCGGGCAGGGTATCGCTTGATCCCCGGCGGGTCCGCGTCGATGTGCAGACCTTCCTCGAGCTCGCGATGTCCGTGGATGCCGCCAGGGACCGAGGCACACCACTCGATGCCGTCGATGAGGCCGAACGAGCCCTATCGGAGTTCTCCGGCGGCTTTCTGCCTACCGATAGCGGCGAACCCTGGGCAATCCCGATGCGCGAGCGCATCCAAGGACGGCACGCGGAGATCGTTGAGGCGATTGCGTCCGCTTTCGCGACCCGCTCGCAGTGGCAGGACGCACTACGCTGGTACCGCCGCGGCGTCGAAGCCGATCCGCTCGTTGAATCCTTCCATCAAGGCCTCATGCGGTGCCATATCGGGCTGGGCAACTACATCGAGGGCATGACGGCCTTCACCAGGCTGCGCGCCATACTCGAGGCATCGCTGCGCGTGTCGCCCTCGCCGCGCACCGAGGCGCTGTACCGGGAGTTGAAGGCACGGGTCGGAATTCGGTAAGGCATCGGTATGCCTCGAATAATCATCCTGATGGCGCCCGTGTAGACGCCAACGACTCGCATCACCCGTGTCGGTGGCCTTGATGCCCGAACTGCTTGCGGGCGTCCTCCGCGGCCGCGGCCGCAACGACAAGGCCGCGGGCGGGATGTCGCCCTCCGCTTCGACGGTACGGCAGACCCGGGCACCCGTCGAGTCCACCGATCGAGGAGAACAACATGCCGACACCCTTCCGGACGAGCGTCCGGCCCGTTCTGATGCTGTCCACTGGCTTGATCGCGGCGTGCCTTGCCGGCCCCGCGACGGCGGAGCGACGCGACTGCAGTGTCACCAAGCAATCGAAGCAGGAGCTGTCCCGTACGGTCAGTCAGCCGAGCAACATCGCTGGCCACGAGATGTTCCAAGCTGTCAGGCTGGACGCGCAGACGAGCGCGAACCCCGATTTCAACGGCGTTGATCAGCTCGTCTTCGTCCAGGTCGATCAAGTCTACGGGACGGGAGACCATCGCGGGCACAGCATCAATCTGCATCGCAATGGCGACCGTTCGTATGCCCGCTGGTCCGGTGTCCACAAGACCGTTGCCATCGACGGCGGGGGTTGGGAGACGACGATCGACGGCAAGTACGAATTCGTCGGTGGTACGGGAAAGTTCGCATCTATCAAGGGCGGTGGGACGTACCGCGGCAAGCTCACTCCGGAGGGCCTCGTCGAGCAGGACACCTGCCAGGCCGACTACTGACGGCAGTACAGGAGTGTCATGACAAGGCGCCGCCGTGCGACATCGCGGCGGCGCCTCGGGTTCGGGGCTGCACCAGGACGCTTTGTGGCGAGTGTGACCACCCTGGCGGCACTGCACGTGGCAGTCGGGTCCTGCGAAGATTCCGTCCCGGATCACGGCGCCAGTTCCGTCCGCCGATAGAATCACCGTCTCGCCAACACGGAGTGCGCGATGCAGATCTTCATGACGGGCGCGACGGGCTACATCGGCGGTTCTGTCGCGGTGAAGCTTCTGCGACTGGGCCACGACATCACCGGACTGGTGCGATCCGAGTCTGGGGCCGCGAACCTTCGCGCCCTCGGCATTCATCCGGTCCGCGGTTCGCTCGACGACCGCGACGTGGTCTCGCAGGCCGCGCACGACGCCGACGCCGTGATCGATGCCGCCGACGCGAATCACGAAGGCGTGGTCGCCGCGATCGTCGACGCGTTGCGCGGTTCGGGGAAGGCGTTCCTGCACACGAGCGGCTCCGGCATCGTCGCCACGCGCGCGGACGGCCACCTCGTCGAGGCCGTGTACGACGAGTTCACGCCGGTGGTGCCGACCCTGCCGCGCATGCAGCAACGCGCGGCGATCGATCAGGTCGTGCTCGACGCCGCGCGCGATGGCGTCCGTGCGATGGTGATCCGCCCCAGCATGATCTACGGCGGAGGCCACGGGCCGCGCGAGGAGAGCTTCCAGGTGCCCGTGCTCATCGAACAGGCAAAGGCGCAGGGCATCGGACTCCACATCGGCCCCGGCGAGAACCGCTGGGCCAACGTGCACATCGACGACGTCGTGGATCTCTACGTGCGCGCACTCGACCGGGGGGCTGCGGGGGCGCTGTACTACGCCGAGAACGGCGAGGAGGCGCTGAAGACCATCGCCGAGGCCATCAGCCGCATGCTCGGGTTCGACGGCAAGACCCGCGAGTGGTTGCCGGAGGAGGCCGAGGCCGCGCAGGGCGTGAAAGCCCACACGTCGTTCGGCTCCAACAGCCGGGTGCGGGCGCGGCGGTCGCGCGATGAACTCGGATGGCAGCCCACGGGCCCCTCATTGCTGCACGACATCGAATCGGGCTGGTACCGGAAAGTCCACCGCGGCGGATGAAGGAAGGCGGGACGCCCCGGAGGATCAGGCGGGGGGCGTTGCCGCGTCGAGGCGTTCCACGGTCCGCGCGTCGAGCAGTCGCGCGAATTCCGCGGCCGGGACCGGCGGGCTGCACAGATAGCCCTGGAATTCGTCGCAGCGCATGCCCTTCAGCGCGTCGAGTTGCTCGGCCGTCTCGACCCCTTCGGCCACCACCTCGAGATTGAGCGCGTGGGCCATGGCGATGACGGCATTCACGATCGCGACCGAATCCTTCTCGCCTGGCAGCCCCATCACGAAGCTGCGATCGATCTTCAGCTCGTCGAGCGGGAGCCAGCGCAGGTAGCCCAGCGACGAATACCCCGTCCCGAAATCGTCGACGGAGATCCGGACGCCCAGGGCGCGCACTGCCTTCAACAGCGCCACCGCCTCGTCGATGTTCGACATCAGCAGGGTCTCGGTCACTTCGAGCACCAGCGAGGCTGGATTGATCCCCGTGGCGGACAGCAGCTGGCGCACATCCCGGAGGACGGCGGAGCGCGTGAACTGCGCGGCGGACACGTTCACCGACACCGACAGCCCTAGGCCCTGCTTCTGCCACTTCTTCAGCTGTCGGCCCGCTTCGTAGAGCACCCACCGGCCGATGTCCACGATGAGACCGGCCTCCTCCGCGATCGGGATGAAGCGCACCGGGCTCACCATGCCGAGCCGCGGATGGTGCCAGCGGACCAGCGCCTCGGCGCCGATCACGCGGCCCGAGGCAATGCACAGCTTCGGCTGGTAGTACACCTCCAGCTCCGAGCGCTCGATGGCCCGGCGCAGATCGGCTTCCAGGGAACCGCGCTCCGCCGCGCGCGCATTGAACTCCTGCGAATAGAACTCGTGGTCGCCACGCCCCTTCCGCTTCGCCTGGTACATGGCCATCTCGGCATGGGTCAGGAGATCGTCGACGTCCTTCGCATCCAGGGGGTGCAGCGAGATGCCGATGCTCGCCGTCACGAAGACTTCACGACCGTCCACCTCGAACGGTGCGGCGAACCCCTTCAGCACCGTCCGCACGACCCGCTCCGCATTGCCGGCATCCCGCAGGCAGGCCACGAGCAGCGCGAAGCCGTTGCCCGAGATGTGGGCGATGTTCACCCGCGCGTCGGTCTCACCCGCCGCCGCGATCAGTCCGGCCTCGACATCGTGGGCCACCTGCTCGATGCGCCGGGCGATCGCGTCGAGCAGCGCATCGCCCACCCGGTAGCCGAGGGTGTCGTTGACGTGCTTGAAGCGGTCGATGTCGATGTTGAGCAGCGCGCAGGAAGCCGTCGAATCCGATGTCTCCCCGAGCATCTGCCGCAGGTCCATCTCGAAGCGCCGGCGGTTGCGCAGGCCGGTGACCGGCATGTAGTCCGCGAGCCGGTCCTGGTAGGCCTTGAAGGCGAGCGTGTTGCGGACGCGCAGCTGAAGCTCGCTCGGGTCCACCGGCTTCATCAGGAAATCGGTGGCACCCATCTCGAGCGCCCTGAGGCGCGCCGCCGGATCGGTTTCTCCGGACAGCACGATGATCGGCAGGAACCGGTACTCGTCCCGGGCGCGGACCTGCGCCATCACGTCGAACCCGCTCATGCCGGGCATCACGAGGTCCAGCAGGAGCACGTCGGGTCTGTGCTTGTCGATGAGCGCGAGCGTCTCGGTGGGATCGGTGCTCGTGACGAACTTGCGATAGCCCACGGCGTCGAGGAAAGCTTCCACGGCCAGCAGCATCACGTTGTCGTCGTCGACCATGAGGATGGTCGCGAGGCGGATCGCCGCGAAGGGGCCGTCGGCGGGGCTGTCGCCGGGCGACCGTGGCGGCGGCGCATCGGGCCCGGTGTCGCGCGCGCGGGCAGGCGGCGGCGGCGTCGGTGCCGGGCCGAATGCCATCGCCTGGCGGTCCTGATCAGGCATGCGCTGCCGTCTCCTTGACGTCGGCACTCATGGGGCCGACCACTCGATCCGCGAGATCGAGCAGTTCCGAGATCGCTGCTTCCAACTCCGCCTCGCTGCGCGCCTGGGCGGCGGCCTCCATCGACCGGGCCGGCGCCGTGAATACATCGAACCCCGCGGTACCGCCCGTCCCCTTCAACCAGTGACCGAGCGATGCCAGAGAATCGTAGTTGCGGTCTTCCCACGCCTGCCGGATCGCCGCCTTGCGGATGTCCAGCGTGTCCACGAAGGATTGCGCGACGACCTTCAGTTTCGGGTGGTCATGGAGTCGGGAGCGCACAGGTGCCATCGTCATAGGTGGTAGTTCCACTGAAGCTATCGGCGCCGGTTCAGGCTTCATGAGGGAGGCCCCGGTCGGCACCTGCGCCCCGCCGAGGAGCCCGGCGATCGTCCGCAGCAGGACATCCATGTCGATCGGCTTCGTCACGAAGCCCTTGCAGCCGGCTTCCAGCAGGCGGGTCTCGAAGCCCTTCATCGCGTCGGCCGTCATCGCATAGACAGGGGTCGGACAGCCGTGCTCGCGCAGGTACTGCGTCGCCTCGTAGCCATCCATCACGGGCATCTGCATGTCCATGAGGATGAGCGCGAAGTCGCCCCGCATCGCCTTGTCGACACCGATGCGGCCATCCTCTGCTTCCTCTACCTGCAGCCCGGTGGGCTCGAGGACCAGGCGGACCAGCTCCCGGTTCGGCGCGCCGTCGTCCACCACCAGCACCTTCGCCGGCGGGAACGACCAGGTCATGCCGGAGCCGAGTGCTGCCGGCGCGTTGGTGTGCAGGGCCTCCACCGGCGACAGCCAGCGCACGTCGTCGAGGGGACCCGTGTCGATCGTGGCCGAGAACACGCTGCCGACGCCGACCCGACTGCGCGCCGTGAGATCGCCGCCGAGGCCGCGCGCGAACTGGCGGCTGATGGTGAGACCGAGGCCCGTGCCGCCGTGCTGCCGCGTCGTCTCGGCGCTCGCCTGGGTGAACGGCTCGAAGATCGCATCGATGCGATCCTCCGGGATGCCCATCCCGGTGTCGCGCACCTCGATCAACAACCGCGCATCACCCCGCGTGGCCTCGGCCGAGAGGGTCACGGTGACCGTGCCCTTCGCCGTGAACTTGATCGCGTTGCCCACGAGATTGGTGATGATCTGCCGCAGGCGCGTCGGATCGGTGAGCACCTGCTCGGGAATGGGCGATGCGCATTCGAGGCGCAGTTCAATGCCCTTCTCGCGGGCGCGCACGCCGAGGACCGCCACCACCTCCTGGGCGATCGCGTGCGCGGCCGTCGGGGCGCGTTCCAGCTCCATGCGACCGGACTCCACCTTGGCGAGGTCGAGGATGTCGTTGATGAGTTCGAGCAGATGGGTGCCGCTGCCGTGGATGGTGTCGAGGTGGCGCCGCATCTCGGCGTCGTCGCGGTGATAGCCGCGGCGCAGCAGTTCCGTGAAGCCGAGCACGGCGTTCATGGGCGTGCGGATCTCGTGGCTCATGTTCGCGAGGAAGTCGCTCTTCGCGCGGTTCGCCGCCTCGGCCTCGTTCTTGGCGACGCGGAGCTGGATCTCCTTCTCCTCCAGTTCCGTCACGTCGTCGAAGCTGACGAGCACACCGCCGGGGCGGGTGCCGGCGCCCATCACCGGTGACGCGTTCACGAGGAACGTGCGCAGCTCGCCCCCGGCGTTCGGCAGCCTCAGCCGGAAGTTGCGCTGGGTGACGCCCGTCGCGAGCGCGGTGTTCCACGGCTGCTCGTCCACCGGGAGCGGCGCGCCGTCGCCGTTGCGGAATTCGAACACGGTCGCCAGGCGCCCGACGATCTCGTCGGCGGCGCGGCCCACCACGCGGGAGAAGGCCTCGTTCGCGAGCACGACGTGACCCTTGGGATCGAGCACCAGAAGACCTTCGGCCATCGTGTCGAGCGCGTTGCGCACGCGGGCCGGGACGGCGCGGGACGGATCGAGCTGGCGCAGCACGCGGCCGAGATAGAAGTAGAAGGTGATGAAGCACAGGCCCACGACGCCGGCGATCATCCGCATCCGCGGATCGAACAGCGGGCCGAACCACCCATCGACGCCGAGGTCCTCGAACCGCAGTTCGAGCGTGCCCCACTTGCCACGGGCGGACTGGATCGGCACCTGAACGTGGGCATCCGTGGAAAGCGCCTCCACGCCGGGTTTCCAGACTTGCTCGTGGTTGCCGGCGCTCGCCACCAGACGTCCGTTGTTGCCGCGCAGTCCCACCGACAGCAGATCGTCGTTGCGCTCCGCGACGAAGGCGATCGTCGCCTGGATGCGGGCAAGATCGCCCTGCTCGATGAAGACGGACGTGCTGGCCGCCAGCGCCTCGGACAGGGCCGCCCGGCCGCGCCGCTCGGATTCGAGACGATCGGGCACGAGGCCGACGAACATCGCGAGCAGCAGGGCGCTGGCCAGCATGGAACTGAGGCCGAGCGTGATGAAGAAACGGGTGCTTGGGCGCTTCATGGCAGCGATGCGAGCCGCAGGTGGAATGAGTCTCCCGACGCTCCCTTATCGACCCGCCCGCGCATCACTTGGGGGTTTCCGTGACCGGTGCCTGAGCCTCGACACCACGGCCGAGCGCAGTGCGTGCGCGCGTGAAGAGGCGCTCCAGGGGATCGTCCGGGCCCTCGCCGTCGGATTCCTCTTCGTCGTCGCGCGACCGGCCGAGGATGGGCAGCGGATCGAGCACCCGCCACGCGGGCAACGACGACATCAGGCTGGAGAGCAGCACTCCGCCGCGCACCAGCCACATCACGTAACCCACCGAGAGCGAGCCGGCGACCGCTGTGCTCGACCCCACGACGAGCGCCTCCACACGGCCCTGCGCAGTGGTTTCGGCCTTTGCCTTCTCGAGCGCGCCGCGCCACTCCACGCTGCCGAGCGCCGTCTGCGCTGCCGCCAGGGCTTCGCGATCCATCGTGAGGTTCGCTGCATCGACAGGGCCGGCGACGGGCGCCGGCACGGCACCCGGGGCCGTCGGCATTCCAGGCAATGCGGTCATCGGCGTGGACGGACCCAGCACGAGCGGTGCGATGCCGGTGACACCTGCCACCGCACCGACAGGCGGCCGTGCGCCATCGGGCTGGGCGGCGAAAGTCCGCGTCGCATCGGCGCCGATGGCCTCGCCCGCGGGGCGGGCGTTGCGGGCCGGCGCCGACCGCGGAGCGGCCATGGGTACCGGTGGCAGATCGGCCGAGGACGCTTCCAGCTCCGCCTCGGACTCGATGGCCTCCTCTGCTGGCGCGGTCGTCGCAGCCGTCGCTGCCTCGGCCGAAGCAACCGAAGGCGGGACCGTCACCGTGGAGGCCGACAGGCTGCCCGCCGCTGCGAGAATGGCTGCGTCCACGGTGCCGGTGAGCGTGACCGTCGCACCGATGAACGCCGTCGTGTGGACACCATCGGTGGCCGACACTTCGAAGGTGGGGACAGTGCTGCCGCTGTCGGCGACGAAGCGTATGCCGCCGGCGACGATCTCCGCAGCCGTGAAGGTCGTGATCGGCGTGCCCGCCGCGGCGGCCCGTTCGAAGACGCCGCCGGTCACGTTCCGCACCGTGAAGGAGATCGGACCGGCCGGGCCGTCCGGATCCGCCACGATGAACGCGCCCGTCGTGAGCACGACCGCGCCACCCGCAGGTACCGTGAGCTGGGCGCTCGACAGCACGATCGGATCGTCCACCGGTGTCACGGTGAACGCGAACGAGTTGCCGGCGGGCCCCGCGAGGCCGGTGTCCCGGAGGTCGAAGTCGAACGCGTCGGCGGTGGTGTCGGAACCGTCGTGGACGTAGCTGACCAGACCCGCGGCGATGTCGGCCTGCGTGAAGTGGTCTCCGACGCCGAGGGCGATGCCGCTGCGAAGGAGGTTGCCCTGCGACGGAAGCATCTGAACCACGTACCGCAGCTGGGATGCCGCGTCCTCGATGTCCGTGGCCGCGAGCTGCCCCGCGCCGAGCACGATCGCGCCGCCTTCGGAAAGCGTGGCGCCGGTGTTGGCAGCGAGAACGGGGACATCGTTGACGGCGGTGATGTTCACGGTGATCGTCGCCGTGTCCGACTTCGGGCCCCCGAGACCGTGGTTGCCGAAGTCGTAGGCAACGAAGCTGAGCGTCACGTCGACCGTCGCATCGGGCGCAGGCCGGAAGACGAGTCCGTTCAACGCGGCGTTGAGGTCCGCGACGGTGCCGGCGATCGCCATCGACGCGGTGCCGTCGGCGCCCGAGCCGAATGCGATGCCCGCCGTCCCCGCGAGGTGCAGCGTGCCGCTCGTCGCGGTCAGCGTGATCTGCGCGCCGTCCATCCCGGCGTCGGGATCGGTGATCGAGATGGCGTTGCCCAGCGCGGCGAGGAAGACGAGATCGGTGTCCTCCAGAACGGTCTGGATCCCCGGCACCGTCATCTCCGGGGCGTCGTTGTCGGCGACGACGGCGAGGGAGGTGGTCACGAGTGCACTGCTGCCGCTGCTGTCGCTCACACCGAATGAGACGGTGCGGGCGGCCACGCCGGGCGCATCGCTCGTGTTGCGATAGGTCACGCTGCGCAGGGCCGTCCAGTAGTCGGCGACGGTGGCCGTGCCCGACAGGGTCAGCGTGCCGAGCGCGGCGTCCCACACGCCGGTGATGCCCAGCTGATCGGTGAAGAGCAGCATGTCCTCCGCCGGCCGATAGCCGCCGGTGATCGCCACGACGGCAGAGACGAGCTGCGCGCTGTCGGCGTCGGTGACGGTGAGCGACGCGTCGATCGCGACGTCTGCGCCGCCCTCGGTGAACGTCGCCGGCGTGCCCGACAACGTGACGACCGGTGCGACGGACGGGTCCAGCGTGATGGTGATCACATCGGTGTCCGACTGCGCCCCCCCGCTGCCGGTGTTGCCACCGTCGTCGGTCGTGATGGTGAGGGTGGCGACACCGACGTGGCCGACGCCCGGCGTGAGCACCATCCCGTTGAGGGCTGCGTTGATGTCCGCGACGGTGCCTGCGAAGACCATCGTCGCGTCGCCCGTGCCGTCGCCGGTCGTGAAGGTGAGACCGCCGATGCCGGCGAGGGTGACGACACCGCCATCGCTCGCCGCGAGCGTCACCTCCAGCATGCCGCCACTGGCGTCGATGTCGGCGACGGCCACACGATTGCCAGCCGTCGAGAACGTGATCGGCGTGTCCTGATGACCGGCCACGGCAGCGGGCGCCGTGTTCACCGGTGCGTCGTTCACGGCCGTGACAGTGACGTCGAACGTCGTCGAGGTCGATGCCGCCCCGTCGCTCACGGTGAGGGTGATCGTGACCGGCCCGCCGCTCGCGTTCGCGGCGGGCGTGACCGTGATCGTGCGGTTGGCGCCGCTCCCGCCGAGCACGAGGTTGCCGTTCGGGATCAGCGCCGTGTTGCTGCTGGTGGCGCTGACCAGGAGCGTTCCCACGGTCGAATCGACGTCGGCGATGGTGAAAGCGATCGGGCCGGTGCTGCCATCTTCGGTGATCGTCGACGGCCCGATCGCACTCACCGTCGGCGCATCGTTCACGGCGGTGACGACGAGGCTCGCGGTGTCGGTGCCGGTCGAGAAGGCTGTCGAGCCGCCGTTCGTCGTCGTGTCAGCGGTGCCGCCGTTGCTGCCGCTGGTGCGGTCCCACGCGCGGAAGGTGATGGCCGTCGCGAGCGTGCCGTGGGTGTCGGCAAACGGCTCGTATTGGAGCCGTGTGCCGGCATCGGCCGCGAGCAGGCGCGCCGCGCCGGCCGTGGGCGATCCGAGTGCCAGCCAGTTGGCGCCGTCGTCGATCGAGTACCACCACGCACCGTTCGTCGTGTCGGCGGCGGTGACCGCGATCCCGAGCTGCGGTGCCGTGTTCGCATCGGTGACGTTGTCCACCTGACCGGCCGGCGTCGCGAAGTCGACGAGCTGCGACACCCGCGTGCCGACGGCTCCGACGGGAGCGCCGGCATCCTCCATCACCGCCGAGAGCGCAGGGCTCCTCGATGCATCGAGCACCGGCGCGATGTTCAGTTCGGTAACGACCACGTTCGCCGAGAACTCGGACGTGACGGCCGCCGCCACCGTCGCCGTGGCGGTGACCGTGTCGCCGAGCACGAGCGTGCCCTGCGCGAACGAGAACGCGAACTGGATCGCCGTGGGGTCGACAGTGCCCGGAGTTCCCGTCGCACCGACGGTGGCGAAGCCGATGTTGGACGCGCCTTCCCCGTGTCCGTTGGTGTCGTTCGTCGATTCGAAGACCTCGACCACCGCGCCTGCGGTGGCCTCGCCGGTGATGGTGACCACGCCACCGGAGAGCGTCACGCCGTAGATCACCGGGAAGTTGAGGAGACCGTTCGCGCCCGTGTCGCCATCGCCCGCATCGTTGAGGGCGACCGCACCGTCGGCGCCCAGGTCGATGCCCTGGCCGCCGTTGGCGTGGATGAGGGTGTTCCGGATCGCCGCACCGGCACCTGGCGATGCAAGGGCGACGCCGGCCCCGGCGTTCGCGGTGATGACGTTGTCCGCCACCATGTTGCCGGTCGAGCTGGAGGCAACCCGTATACCGTCGCTGGTGAAATCGCGGACGGTGACGCCGACGATGACGTTGCCCGACGACTGCAGGTCGAGGCCGACGGCCGACCCCGTGATCCCGCTGCCGCTGATCGCGATGATCGGTGTGCCCACGTACCCGGGCGCGGAGGTCCCGTCGATGACGACGGCGTCGGTGATCGGCGGGAGTGCCGAGGTCAGCGAGATCGTGTGGGGGCCCGCGCCGGCGATGCTGAACTGGATCGTGTCCGTCCCCGCCGTGTTGTTGGCGGCGATGATGGCCTCGCGCAGCGAGACGGACGTGCCGCGGTTGGCGTTCAGCCACGCCACCGTGTGGGTCGCATTGCCCTGCACGATGCCGCTCGCGTTGCTGTCGGCGGTGGTGGTGACCTGGAGGCTGGGGGCGACGTCGAGAAAGGTGCTGCCCACCCGGATCTCGTCGAGCCGTGGCTCGTTGGTGGAGAGACCCCGTCCGGCGAGGATGCCTATGCGAGTGAAGCTGCCGAGATCGATGTCGGACTTCACGGCGATGTGGGTGGAGTCCGGTGTGCCCAGGCCCGGCGTCGGGTTCACGTACATCGTGATCGTGTCGTTCCCCGCGGCCGCCTCGATCTTCAGCGCGATGAAGGCGGTCTGCCCGCTGGAGGCGGTGACGCCCGGCGCGGTCACTATGTCTAAGGTACCCACCTCGCTGAGGATGAAGCTCGTACCGCTGTAGCCGGCATAGGCCACATCGCCGGCCGTGTTGCCGAAAACCAGACCCATGTAGTCGAGCACGGAAGTGCTGTCGGGCTGCACGAGGAAGCCGATCCAGGTCACCGTGCCGTTGGCCCCGACTGGAGCGGTCAGGTTGCGGGTCGCGGTGACCAGCGGCAGGGCCGTGTTGAGCCGGCCGATCGCTGACGATCCTGCACCGGCGAGGAGTCCGGCCGGGTCCGAGAGATCTCCCCCGTTGGCCTGCATGCGGTCGGCGTCGACGCTCCACGCGTCGGCCCAGCCGACCCCGGTGGTGCCGCCGTCGAGGTTTCCTGAGTTGGGGAAAGTCTCTTCCGCCTGGAGCGTGAACACGCTGCCGTACAAGCGCTGTATGCCGGCGCCGAAAGCGATGCCGGTGTCCACGGTGCCCCGAACGACTTCGAGTTCCCAATCACCACCGAGATGGGCCGCGCCAGTGGCGTCATCGCTCGCCGCCACGTCCGTGCCGGTCAGCGCACCCAGGGTGTCCATGAAGCGGATGCCGTCGAGATTGCCGGCGAGATCGCAGCCATAGAGGAGGATGTCCGCGCCGGCCCGGAAGGCGCGGTGCCACTTGGTCAGGGCGGCGCCCCGAACCTCGAGCGAATCGGCATCCAGCGTGACATTCCCGAGTTGCAGCGCACCGGCACGGCCATGGGAGATGACGTGCAGCGCATCGAGGTCGTCGCGCTGGGAGAGCAATTCGGTGAGCTGCACGAAGCCGTCGGCGTCGGGGTCGAGGACCACGACCTCCACGTGCCGCCCGGTGTCCGCGACGATGCCGGCGACGAGGGCGTCGACATCCGGGAGCCCGCCGTCGATCACGACCAGCTCGCGCCGCGGCGCCTCGTGATTGCCTACCACGGCGGGCGCTGGTGGCCAGGGCGCGAGATCCACGATCGGAAGCTCCACCGGCACGAGGTCGGCGGACATCATCCAACGGGATTCGAGCAGCTCCATGATCGGCCGGGCGTGCCTCTGGGCGGGCTTCGGCTTGCGAACCTGGGAGCGCTTGCGGCGGGGAACCGACATGTGGATCGGATCGGGCCTCTGGTCTCTGGTCAACCCGTTACGGCACAGCCCAGCACGCCTTGATGTCTGGACATTCGCCTGCGCATCCGTCAGTGATGCGCCCATTGGCAATCGGATGGTCTCCCGCGGAGAATGCGGTTCGTTCGCGCAGTGCGCGATACGGCCACCCGCGCGTACCCCCACCCCGATCTGCATCGCGCAGCCCCAAGGAGCCGCCGCCAATGTGGAGTCTGTTGGAGTTCTTCCCCAAGGATTTCCGGATCGGCATCCTCGATGTGGGCGCCGCGCTCCTGGAACGCCCGCCGTATCAGTCGCTGTTGGACGCCGGGCGATGCCTGGTCTACGGGTTCGAGCCCGACATGGAAGCCTGCGCGGAGCTCGAGCTCGACTATGGCGAACCGCATCGGATCTTTCCGTACTTCGCGGGAAACGGTGAAGCAGCGACTTTCCACGAGACGAACTGGGGGCCGACCGGCTCATTGTTCGAGCCGAACACGGCGCTGCTCGAGAAGTTCCAGAGCCTCGCCGAAGTCATGACGCCTAAGCACCAGCATTTCGTGATGACGACACGGATCGACGACATCGAAGAGATCGGCGATATCGACTTCATCAAGATAGATGTGCAGGGCGCGGAGATCGATGTGCTGAGCCATGCCCGCCGCGCGCTGTCGAGTGCGCTGGTCCTCCAGACCGAGGTCGCGTTCGTCGAACTCTACAAGGGGCAGCCCCTGTTTGCGGATGTCGACCGGCTGGTGCGGCAGGCTGGATTCCAGTTCCACACCTTCGAAGGTTTCGGCAGCCGAACCTTCAAGCCGATTGTTTTCCAGGGTGATCCCAGTCGCGGAATTCGCCAGGACCTCTGGGCGGATGCGACGTACGTGCGCGACTGGATGCACCTCGATGCGCTGGACCCGGTGAAGCTTCGGAACTACGCCGTCCTGGCGCACGACGTGGTGCGCTCGTTCGACCTCGTGCATTTCGTCCTGGCAGCCCTCGACCGTCGCACGGGGAGTGCGCTGGCACCGCGTTACGTCGAACGGCTCGCCGAGGACCCACCGCAGCCCTGATCTGCGTGGGAGGCCAACATCACGGCGGGCAGATCGACTTCGGTTCGGTCATCTCCTTGCAGTGCTGGTAGGCCTCCGCGCGGATGCTGCGGTTGGCCGTGCGAAACGGCGCGAAGCAGGCCATGCCTTCGTGGAAGAGGCGCCATTCCTTCTGGCAGGCCGTCTCGTTCGGGACCTCTCCGGCGCCAGCCTTCACCGGCTTGACCACCGCTCCGGACTTCGCTTCGCGCTGGGCTTTCAGCGCATTCGCCGTGTTCTTCTCCTTCTGGATGCGCTGGAGCGCGGCGTCGCGATCCGCCTGCGAGGGCGCCTTGTCCACCTTCAGCGACTGCTGCTTCTGCTGATAGCGCTCCGGCACCTGGTCGCCGTAGTGCGTCTTGCCGTTCTCGTCGACCCACTTGAAGAGCTCGGCATGGCCAGCGCCGCTGAACGCGCAGACGGTTGCGAGGGATAAGACGAACAGCACGTATCGGGTCTTCACGGTGTTTTCCTGCTCCAGGCCTGGGAACGGAGGCGGCGACCACATCACTGCCCCGGGGTGCAAGGGTGCGGACTCGCTGGCACGCCCCCGCTCGGGATCATTCGTTGCAGTCGGGACAACGGCAGCGACACCGGAAACCTTGATCGCGAAACGCCATCGTCCCAACCCTCGGGACGACGGGCGGGAGAGGGTCCAGGGCTGCAGCATGCGCCTGTTGACGAGAAGCCGGGGCCATTGCGGAGCCTGTTCGAAAACGTGACATCCGCAAGGTATCAGCACCATCGGCAACACCTGCCCCGTGACAGGGCACGCCAGGCTCCGCGGTGATCAGAAACGCCGTTCGTCCCAGGCACCCGCGACCGGAAACTGCACGTACTCGAACAGGTTGTCGTTGACCTTCCGCACCGTCGGGCTGCTCTTGAGAACAGTCTCCCGAAGGAGCTTGCCCAGATTGAAGGACACGCCCACATAGCTGAATCGGGCACCGTCTCCGCCGTTCTCGAACCCGCGGGCCCGGTAGCCCAGGGACAACTCCAGATACCGCACGCCAGGCAGGCGATCCAGGCGCTCGAACCCCTCCGCCTTGGTCACGAAGTAGTAGGTCTGGCCGGCGTAGTCGCTGATCGGCTCCCAGCCGCGCCGCGTGCCGTCCTCGCGGAGCGACGGACTGTAGTGGATACGGAAATCGAACATGCGATCGAGCTTCGGGTTCTGCTCGAGCAGGATTGCCGCCGCAGCGCCCGCGGTGTTCATGAGGAAATCCTCCGGGCTGAAGCTCCATTTCTTGGAGAACCCATCGATCACCTCGATCCCCGACAGCGCAACGAACGCGGTTCCCGCCCCGAGCCAGATCGCCTTCTCGCGGTCGTGCCCGAGGGATTCGAGACCCCAGGTGAGCAGCCGGGCCCCGGCGTAGGTGAACATGTAGTGACCCAGCTTGTCCTGGCCGCCGTGCTCGGTGTCGCGTCCGAACGAACCTTCGCGCTCGACCTTGAATCTGCCCCCGAAGCCGTCCCCCCACCAGCTCTTCAGGCCGTACAGATAGGTCGCCCCCACGCCGGCACCGATCAGCAGGCGCGTGCGGCGGTCGAGATCTTCCTGATCCGACTGGGCTACGCGCGGTCGTGGCCCTTCGGCATCGTCCTCCCCCCAGGACGATTGCATCGGAACCAGCATGAAGAGCGCCACGAGCACTCCGGAGGAACGGCACGCCATCTCAAAAATGCTCCGTCGAAGGCCGGGCGCCCGAATCGCGCCCGCTCGGCGAGGAATCTGCCAGCCGCCGCCTCCTCCGGCAACCCGGTTGCCCGAAGCAATCGCCCGATGATCCCGTGGAACACGGCGGCCGGAACAGTCGCTCTCGCGGGCATGGCCCGCTCCTGCAAGGCCATGCCTCGCCCACCAACCGTGATCGAAGCGATGGTGTTGTAGGAGCGGCCCATGGCCGCGAAAGCAGCGGATGCAAGGAAACGTTTCACCCGGAACACTCGCTCTCGCGGGCATGGCCCGCTCCTACAAGAACCTCGCCCGCATCCGCGGCGGGCCAACGGGGGATGTACAAGGTTTGGTACGCCGTGCGCGTCCCCCGCTGCGGGACCGTGGCGACAACGCGCCATCACTCAGGGATTGCAGCGGCCGCATTCCCCTGGCGCTGCGAGGGCGCGGTCGGTGCGCGCCTTCACGGATCGGTGGTCGCAGCGCACGCACGTCCACGCCTCGCTGCGGTACACGGTGGTCGGCAGTCCGCAGTCCGCGCATGGAAGACCGGGCTGGCGCTCGGTCGGCCAGTAGCCCGGGGATCCACAGGCGGGACAACCTGATTGAAGGCGTTGGAGCAGATCGCGCGCCGCCTCTTCGATGCGCTGCATGCGGGTCGGGTTCGCGAATGCGCGAAGATCCGTCTCGGCGAAGACCCGCTGGTTGTTCGACTGGGCGAGGCACTCCGCGAAGGACGACCGGAGACGTTGCCAGTCCGCGATCCCCTTCTGGATGCGTGGATCATCCTGGCTTTGCGGCCGCAGCACGACGTGGTGGTCCGGGAAGTCTTCGCGCACGGCAAACGATTCGATGTCGGCCCAGTCCCCCGTCAGCACATGTCCGCTACGTGCGGCACCTTGCGCCATCCCCACCACCTCGATACCCAGGCGATCGTCGATCCACACCAGAAGCTCGAGGTTCCAGGGAAACATGCCGGTGTACGGGTCGGGACCGAAGCTCCCCTCGCTGGCCATACCCAGCGACAACCCGGACAGCGCCATGCCCGTGCGGGCCTTTCTGCGCGCCGCGTCCAGTTGGGTGCCGGGTCGTGGCGTGTCCCGCGTGAAGGTGCCGAGCTGGTCGGTGTCGAACCCGGTCACATGGTGGATCCGGCAATCGAGGCCGGGCTCCAGGACGGGCGCGATGATCCTCTCCTTGCCGTGCTGGGTCAGCAAGGCAACCATCTCGCCTGCACAGGTGTACATCGAGTCCACTCCAGCCCCACGGGCGGCCACTGACACGGGGCATATCCTAGCGCCACCGGACCCTCCGGCCGGCACGACACGAGGGTCGGCCTTGCGGCCGATGGGTCAGGTCTTGCCATCCCGGACCGATGGATCGCAGGCTGGGTCAGGTACGCGGAGGAAGCGCCGAGCACCGGGCCGAAGCGGATACCATCGGCGAATCCCGGGCGCAGTCGATGGCGCCCCCCGCTTTCGGCCGGAGCATCACCAGGTGTCCCATTCGTCACGTCCCTCGCTGCAGCAACCGTTCCGCGCCAGGCGCTTGACCCGCGTCGTGGTCAGCCTGGCGGCGGCCGTGCTTCTGCCGGCGCCCCTGACGGCGTCGGACCCGGATCCACGCCTTGGTCTGCCGCCCATCGTCCTGAGCAGGGAACCGGGCGATCCCGCCCTCCAGATCGCGCTGGGCCGGAAGCTCTTCATGGAGCCGCAGCTGGCGGAGGACGGCACGATGGCCTGCGGCACGTGCCACATCCCCGAGCACGGGTTTGCGCTGAATGGGCCCGCGGTCGCGTTCGGGCGTGGCGGGCGGACCCTGCGGCGGAACTCGCCGACGATCCTCAACGCGGCGCTCGCGACGTCGCAGTTCGTCGACGGCCGGATGAAGACGTTGGAGGAACAGATCTGGGGCCCGCTGCTCGCCGTCGACGAGGCATGGAATCCGACGGTGCAGGATGTCGTGGGGCGCCTGCAGGGTCGCGCGGATTATCGCGATGCCTTTCGCGCCGCCTTCGCTGGGCGGTCCGTGAATCAGCGTCTGATCGGCGCCGCACTGGCGGCGTACGAGCGCAGCATCGCAGTCGGCGGATCGCGGTTCGATCTGTGGAAGTACGCGGGGAACGGCACGGCGCTGAACGATGATGAGCGCGCCGGGTTCGACGTGTTCCGCGCGAGCGGTTGTGGCGGGTGTCACACGGTCCGCGACGACTACGCGGCCTTCACCGACAACACCTTCCGCAATACCGGCATCGAATGGGCGCGGGTGCACGGGCGGCTCGGTGCGCGTAAGGAGACCCCCGACCACGGACGCTTCGAAGTCACGGCTCGCGAATCGGACCGCCATGCCTTCCGCGTGCCATCGTTGCGGAATGTTGCCCTCACCGCGCCCTACATGCACGACGGTTCGCTCGCGACGCTGGAAGAGGTCGTCGACTGGTACGACGGTGGTGGTGGCGGCGACCCGGAGCGCGACCGCGCATTGAAACCGCTGGGGCTGGACGACACGGCGAAGCGTCAGCTGGTCGCCTTCCTCCGGACATTGACGAGTGGTGAAGTGGAGCGACTGGCGCGCGAAGCGCGCGCGAGCGCGGGGGCGTTCCGGGAACGGAAGCTGTAGATCGATTCGATCGGAGGGTGGCGAGGAGCGATCGCCCCTCGCCGGACATCGACTACGCGTCAGCTACGACGACGGCGCAGCGCACCGCCGATCAGGCCGAGACCACCCAGCATCAGCGCCCACGTACCCGGCTCGGGGACCGGCTGGCTCAGCGAGAGCATGATGAACTCGTTGTTGTCGGACACACCGAACGCCCGCCCCGCGCTGCCCGGATAGTTGTTGTCGTTCAGCACGAGCAGCGTGTTCGCATCGACCACCAGCACGCTCTCGATCGTGACGAAGGGGAAGTTGAACGTGGTCTTGCCGTCGCCGTTGAGGTCGTGCGGATCCGCGATGTTCATGAGGTCCACGACTTCGGTCTTGCGCACGAAGCCTTCGGCATCGAGATCACCGATGTCGACCATGAAGATCTTCTTGAACTGGGCGGGGTTGGTGAACGCGGGAATCGTGGGGTCGCCCTGGCGGTTGTCGCGCTCGATGACGAGGAAGCGGCGGTCGTCGATGGCCGTCATGTCGCCGATGGCGCTGCCGGCCGGATCGAGGCGGTAGCCGAACGTGTTGCCCGTGTACTGCTCGGTGGCGAGGTCGAACTCGCTGATGAGCAGCCGGAGCCTGTCCGGATCCGTGGTGAGCGGGCGCTCCAGGAGCGGATACAGCATCGTCCCGCTGGCGTTGATGGCCATGCCCTCGAAGCCGCCGGAGCCAGGCAGGTTCGTCGTGCCCTGCGGGTTCGGGTTCTGCGGCGCCTGCACGATGGGGTTGCTGCCGAAGTTGACGGGGTTGCCGCCGACATTCGTGGGCAGCGGCAGCGGGATCTCGGCGCGCAGCACCTTGCCGGTCGCGTCGGTCTTCACGAGATACGGTCCGAACTCCTCGCCGAACCAGAGGTTGCCATTGCGGTCCTGGCGGACGGATTCGAGATCGAGGTCATAGCCGGTGAGCAGCCGGTCGTTGGCAATCGGCGCCGCCACCGGAATCGAGTTCGCGCCGTTCGGATAGTTCGCGAACGAGGCCGAGATGGGGAACCCCAGCTTCTGGTCCGGATCGCGCAACTGGATGAAGCTGTCGCCGGTGAAGCCCGGCAGCGCCGCCCCGTTGGTGTAACCCACCGGTGCCACGGTGCCCGTGCCGCCGGCGGCCGTGCGGAAATCGGGCTTCACGGCGAACATGCGCAGGATCGTATCGGCCGAATTCGTCTTCGCGCCGAAACCGTTGTCCTGCATCACGCGATACGTGCCGGCCGTGGGGCCGTTGAGCACCGCGGAGAAACCCTGCACGGGCTGACGGTCGATCAGCGGAAGCGCGTTGCCATTGGCACTGTTCGCGAACTGACCGGACGTCGGCCCGTCGGCGAACGTGTTGGCGTGCAGCGAAGCGAATCCGATCAGCGTGGTGTCGGCTGTTGCCGGTCCGGCAAGTGCCAGGCCGATGGCGATGGCGAGCGGTGTTCTCAATGCATTCACGATGGAGGCTCCTGGTGTCGGGGTGCGATCGGTCGTGGCGGAACTGCGGCGACGCCCGCGAACACGAGCGAGTCCGCGGCGACTCCACCATTCGATCGGCATGAAGCGTACGGAGGCCCTGTGACATCGCCGCGGAGGCCCTCTGGTGCGAACGGGGCATGCGGCGTCGGCAACGCGGATGCGGGAGAGCGTTCGATGCAGCAAGCACTCAGGAGCGGCGGAGGGGGCGACCCGGGTCGAGATGGGCGTCGAGCCACGATGCGAACTCATCTTCGCCCAGCCTCCCGCTGGCAAGGTCGATGAAGGTTTCGTACTTCTCTTCCTGCGAGGCGTCGACCGTACAGCCGTTCAAGCGCAGGAACAGCATCGACACGACGAAGGCGGTCCGCTTGTTGCCGTCCACGAACGGATGATTTCGAGCGATCCCGAATGCGTAGGCCGCCGCGAGCTGCGTCAGCGACACCCCACTCTCCGCATACGTGGCCATGTGCCGGGGACGCGCCAGGGCCGACGACAGGAGACCGGTATCGCGGATGCCGGGAGCACCACCGTGCTCAGCCAACTGGCGTAGATGCACTGCCTCGGCGACGGCATCGAGAACCCATATCGGTTCATTCATGCGACCTCCCCGGCTGAAGCTACTTCGACAGCTTCCTCAGAACATCGCGGTTCTCGCGCATGACATCCTCAGCGAGATCCATCTGCGCAGCAAAGTCAGGCGCGTAGGGCGTCAGTTCGATTCCGTTGGGCGTCTCGACGACGTAGAGGCTGTCACCCTTGTCGACACGTAGCCTGGCCAGCAGCTCCCTTGGCAGGACGACGCCCGCCGAGTTCCCTATGGCAGTGATCTTCAATGTAGTCATCGCGGACCTCCCTGTTGCGGATGCCGTATTACAGACGTAATTACGATAGTGCATTCGCCCCGTAGCGGCAATCGACACCACTCTCCCGCGATAATCCCGCCTCCACCCACCCAGCTCCTCCCGCCATGGCCCACATCATCGAAGTCCGCACCACCCCCGTCATCGCGCCCATCCCCCGCCCGGTCAAGACTGCCTCCGGGACGATCGATCGCTTCCCCGTCGTGCTCATCGATGTCGTGACGGACGCCGGGATCACGGGTCATGCCTACGCGCAGGTCTACCTGCCCGATCTGCTGCGCTCTCTCGACGAGACGGTGAAGGCGCTCGGCCGGTACATCACAGGCATGCCGCTCGCGCCGCGCGATCTGCACGCGCATCTGCGGAAGCGACTGCGGCTCTGGGGCGTGATGGGGACGGTGGGCACTGCGCTCGGCGGGCTCGACATGGCGTTGTGGGATGCGTGGGCGAAGGTGCAGGGGCAGCCGCTGTATGCAGCGCTCGGAGCATCTCCGCGCGCACTGAAGGCGTACTACAGCGTCGGCATGTACGACGCGAAGACCGTGCACGAGGTCGCCGACGAATGCGTCGAGCGCGGCTTCGAAGGCCTGAAGATCAAGCTCGGTCTGCCCACGCTCGCGGACGACATCGCCGTCGTGCGCGCCGCGAAGCGCATCCTCGGCGACCGCGCGCTGATGGCGGACTACAACCAGTCGCTCACGCCGCTCGAAGCGATGGCCCGCTGCCGCGCACTCGACGGCGAGGGCCTGACGTGGATCGAGGAGCCCGTGCTCGCGGACGACTTCGCGACGACCGCGGCGCTGGCCGAGGCGATCGCGACGCCGATCCAGATCGGCGAGAACTTCCACGGCCCCGACGATATGCGCGCCGCCATCGCCGCACGGGCGATGGACCTCGTGATGCCCGACGCGCAGTTCATACAGGGCGTGACGGGCTGGATGGAGGCCGCGACGCTCGCGCGCCTCGCCGACATCGGCATGTCGTCGCACACGTTCGTCGAGGCGAGCACGCACTTGCTGTGCGCGACGCCCACCGCCGACTGGCTGGAACACATGGATGTGGTGGGCAGCCTGCTGGCCGAGCCGTTCCCGCAGGTGAACGGCCGCTTCACGCCGCCGGACCGGCCGGGCTGCGGAATGACGTGGGATGCCGCGAAGGTCGAGAAGCACCGGGTGCAGTGACCTGGCCGCTGGCGGGCGCTGACGCCCTCGATGTCGCGCGACGCACCTGCACGCAGGCTGAGACCACGAACCAAGCTACTCTCCGGTGATGTGGATCGGCACCCTCTTCGCGCTCACCGCCGGGCTTCTCTGGGGCCTGGTGTTCATCGGTCCCCTGCTCCTCCCCGACTACCCCGCCGCGATGCTGTCGTTCGGGCGCTATCTCGCCTTCGGGATCGTGGCACTGCCGATCGCGTGGGCCGGTCGGCGTCAGCTCGCCGCGCTCTCCCGCGCCGACTGGATCGAGGCCGGGAAGCTCGTGCTCGTAGGCAACCTGCTCTACTACCTCTTTCTCGCCAGCGCCATCCAGCGGGCAGGGGCGCCGCTCGTGGCAATGATCATCGGGACGCTGCCGGTGGTGATCGCGATCGCATCGAACATCCGCGACGCGAAGCGCGACGGCCGGGTGCCGTGGCGGCGACTCGCGCCGTCGCTCGCGCTGATCGCGGCGGGGATCGGGAGCATCCATCACATCGAGTTCATGCGCGTGGAGACGGCACCCGGCGGTGATCCGCAGCGCTACGCCCTGGGCGCCGTGCTCGCGCTGGGTGGCGTCGCGTGCTGGACGTGGTACCCGCTGCGCAACGCCGACTGGATGCGGGCCCACGCCGATCGCGATCCGCGCACGTGGGCCACGGCGCAGGGCATCGCGACGTTGCCGCTCGCGCTTTCCGGATACGCGGGGTTCCTCGTCGTGGGGCGACTCTCGCAGGGCGCGTGGCCAGCTCCGCTCGGCGCACGGCCGTGGGCGTTCGTCGCGATGATGTTCGCGATGGGTCTGCTGGCGTCGTGGGTGGGGACCCTGTGCTGGAACGAGGCGAGCAAACGGTTGCCGACGACGGTGGCAGGCCAGCTCATCGTGTTCGAGACATTGGCGGCGTTGGGGTACGCGCTCGTGCTGCGCGGAACGGTGCCGCCGGTGCTCACGGCGGTGGGGGCGGGGTTGCTCGTGGCAGGGGTGGTGAGCGCGGTGCGGATGCGGGGGAATTCACGGGTTGTGGATGAACCACGAACTGTAGGAGCGGCCCATGGCCGCGAAAGCGATCGTTCCGGTTGAAGCGATTTCTTGCATCAACCGCTTTCGCGGCCATGGGCCGCTCCTACAGAAAGCGTGGCCCACTTCCAAGCGCCGCTACGGCACCGTCACCAACGGCATCCGCGCCATGATGATCCCCGTCTTCCGGGCGAGCGCCGGGGACGATCGGTTGCGGTCGTAGTACCGCGGGTTCGGCACCATCGACGCGAGGCGTGCCGCTTGCGCAGGGGTGAGATTCGCCGCGCCGGTCCGGTAGTAGTGCCGCGCCGCGGCCTCGGCACCGAACACGCCGTTGCCCCACTCGATCACGTTCAGGTAGATCTCGAGGATGCGGCGCTTGTCCATCACGCCCTCGAGCATCAGCGTGATCACGGCTTCCTGCAGCTTGCGCCACGGGGTCTTCTTCGATGAGAGGAACAGATTCTTCGCAAGCTGCTGACTGATGGTCGAACCGCCGGCGACGATGCGGCCCTTCTTCAGATTCTTCTCGTACGCCTTCTGCAGGGCCTCCCAGTCGAAGCCGTCGTGGTCGAGAAACTTCGAATCCTCGGCGGCGACGATGGCGCGCTTCAGGCTGACCGAGATCTTCGCGTACGGCACCCATTGGTGCTTCAGTTCCGCTTCGGGGTTCTTCTCCTGCAGGATCTGGCGGCGGTCGTCCATGAAGCTCGACGACGACGGGTTCACCCAGATCCATGCGACCACGTGCGCAAAGATCCACAGCTGGTAGACGAACACGACGACCGTGAAGAGCGCGAGGCCCCGCCACGCATAGCGCCAGAATTTGCGCATCGGTCAGGGGGAGGCGCGGAGCATGGCGAGCACGGGTGCGGTGTCGGGCCGCACGCCGCGCCAGATCTCGAAGGCTTCCGCCGCCTGTTCCACGAGCATGCCGAGGCCATCGGCCACGCGCGTGGCACCCTCCGCGAGCGCGAACCGCGCGAAGGCCGTCTCGCCCTTGCCGTACATCATCTCGTAGGCAAGCGCTCCGGGCGCGAACACGCCGCGCGGGAGATCCGGCGCCGCACCGCCCACCGCGGCCGACGTGCCGTCGATGACGAGATCGAACTGCTGCCCGGCGAGATCCGCGAAGCCGCAACCGGTGACATCGCCCCTGCCCGCGAAATGCTGTGCGAGATCGCGTGCCTTGTCGGCAGTGCGATTGGCCACGACGAGCCGCGCGGGCGCGCACCCGAGCAGCGGCAGGATCACGCCGCGCACGGCGCCACCCGCACCGAGCAACAGGACGCGCGCACCGGCGATCGCGAGGCCTTGATTGCGTTCGAGGTCAGTCACGAGCCCCGCACCGTCGGTGTTGTCGCCGAAGGCATCGCGGCCGTCGAACACCATCGTGTTGACGGCCCCGGCGGCCTCGGCGCGCGCGCTGCGGCGGTCGACGTAGTCGAAGGCGTCGAGCTTGAAGGGCAGGGTGACATTGGCGCCGGCACCACCGGCCGCGCGAAACGCGTCGACCGCCGCGGCGAAGCCGTCAACGGGGGCGAGCAGGCGGTCGTAGACGATGTCCTGCCCCGTCTGCTTCGCGAACGCGGCGTGGATCTGCGGCGAGCGGCTGTGGGCGATGGGGTTGCCGATGACGACGTAGGTGGCGGGCATGGCGGGGCTCGACTATCCGGGGATTCTGGCGTCAGCAATCAGGGCGAGGACCGAGTTGGCGACGGCGATCGAAACCAGGCATCCGGTGCATCGACCGCTTTCGCGGGCGTGGCCCGCTCCCACGAGGTCCACAACCGGCTCACGCGGCGGATCCACCGATCTTGTAGGAGGGGCCCATGGCCCCGAAAGCGGTCGATGCGAGGTAGCGCTTCGACCAGAGCAAACGCTTTCGCGGGCATGGCCCACTCCTACAGAAGCTCGCCGATTGCCAAGTCGGGTGGGCGCATCCACGGCGAACATTCGACGCACGCCGGCGCACGTCCACCGACGCGAACTGGAGGAACAAGGAAAGCTCACTCGCTCACCAGCTGATCCGACTTCGTGAAGGACCAGTTCCGCGTGATGCTCAGGATGTCGTACTCCTTGCGGATCGATGGCGGGAACGGGGCGAAGGGGGCGGCGAGCTGGACGACGCGGCGGGCGGCCTTGTCGAGGACCGCGTGGCCGGACGAGCGGTCGATCTCGACCTTCTCGACGGTGCCGTCGGCGCGGATCGACACGGTGATGAGCAGCGTGCCGAACAGACCCTTCTGGCGGGCCTCTGCCGGGAAGTTGTGCGTGCCGACGCGCTCGATGCGCTGGCGCCATTCGTCGACGTATTGCGCGTACGCGGCCTCCTCCGTGCGCGCGCCGATGAACTTGCGCTTCGGGAGCTTCTGGTAGGCCTCCCACTGTCTCGCGATCTGTGCCTCCAGGCGGGCGATCTGCTGGCGGCGCTCGGCGGCGTCGAGCGGCTCGCGACCCTCGGACGCGATCTCGGCGGGCCGCGGGGCGGGGAGGGCGGTGGCGACCTGCTGATCGGCCTTCATCTGGGTGAGCAGCCGCTGGACCTCGGTCTCCAACTGCTGCACGTGCCGGGACGCGACGCTCACCTGCTCGGACTCGGTGGAATCCGACACGACGGGCAGATTGGATTTCGCGCGGCGGTCGGCCTCGGTGTTGCCGCCGCCGTCGAGGTTCGCCTGCGCCAGGGCATCGGCCTTCACCGGCTTGCGTGCGGTCTTGCTGTTGACGAGCACCACCTCGAGCGGCGGCGTGAGATTCTCGAGCAACTTCATGTCGGGCGCGACGAAGCGCAGCAGCAGCAGACACGCGTGAACGACCAGCGATACGGCGATCGCCACGGACAGCAGCTGGCTCCGCGGTGGCGGCGGCGGCAGCGTGAACTCGGCGGGGGGCGTCATCGGTGCAGGGGGTGCGGGCGGCGGTGTCGCATCCCGCTGGCGTGCACCGCGTTTGCGCCCGCCCGCCATCGGGTCAGGACACGCTCTTGCCGGCGAAGCGGCAATCGAGGTCGAGGCCGAGGAGATCCACGCGGGTCACGTCCACATCGACCGCCGTGCCGACCTCGATCTCCGGCAGCGACGGCACCCGCGCGAGCAGCGGGATGCGATCGATGCGCACGAGGCTCTCGCGCAGGACGTGGGCACGCGTGGTGGTGATGTTCTCCTGCACGAGCCAGCGCAGGCACCAGTAGCGTTCCATGCCGCGCTGAAAGTCGATGTAGATCTCGTTGGCGGCCTCGAAGTCGCGCATCGCGATCATCAGCTCGTCGGAGTCGAATCGGTACGGTGCCTCGATGCCCTGCGTGACGGCGATGATCTGCCGCTGGTTCACGAGGTCGACGTAGCGGCGCAGCGGGCTGCTGGACCACGCGTACTGCGCGACGCCGAGGCCCTCGTGCGGCGCGGCCTCCACCGACATCTTCACCTTGCCACCACCCTGCACGCGATAGATGCCGGGCACGCCGAACTCGGCGAGCTGCCGACCCCATTCGGTGTTGGCGAGGATCATCATCTCGGCGACCACCTTGTCCATCGGCGAGCCGCGACGGCGCTCGACGATGCGCACGCGGTCGTTCTCGACGTAGAAGCTGTAGTCCTGCCGGTCGGGCTGGCCGTCCGCCTTGCCGCGCGCGATCTCGCGGCGGCGCGCGAACCGCAGCAGCAACTCCAGCTCGCGGCCGTACGGGAAGTCGAGCTGGCCTGCAGCGACCGTCTCCTCGTTGAACTGCGCATCGAGCGCGTCGTGCCGCAGGTTCGCGACGATTGGCACGCGCTCCACGCGGGTCTCGTAGCCCACGGGATCGAGCGCCTCGTCCACGAACACGTACAGCGACACGGCGGGCCGGGCGGAGCCTTCCAGGAGCGTGTACCGGTCGATCACGGCGTCCGGCAGCATCGTGATCTTGCGGCCCGGCATGTAGATGGTCGACAGGCGGCGCGAAGCGGCAGCGTCCATCGGGGAGCCGGGCACGATGCCGAGCGCCGGGGCCGCGATGTGGATGCCGATGCGCCATCCACCCGCGGGCAGCGGAACGATCGACAGCGCGTCGTCGATCTCGGTGGTGGTGGCGTCGTCGATGCTGAACGCCTCGACCTCGGCCACGGGGAGGTCGCCGGGCTCGGGCATCTCGCCCGGGTCGGCGAAACCCGTGCCGCGGGGGAAGTGCTCGTGCAGGAAACGGTTGAAGTGGTACTCGTGGCTGGACGGGATCGCGCCGCATTTTTCGAGCAGGTGCAGCGTCGACATGCCGGTGGCCACGGCCGCGCTCTCGAGCGCCTTCACCTCGATGGTGTTGCGGTCGGGGGCGTAGAGCAGTTCGGGGAGCTTGTCGCGGAAGGTCTCGGGCAGCTCGAAACGCGAGAGCGTCTCGATGTACTCCGCCTGGGCGAGGGCCTGCAGGCGTTTGCGTTCGGCCCCGGCGAGTGCAGCCTTCAACGATTCCGGTGGCGCGGCGCGGTAGCGGCCTCGGCCCTTCTTGTAGAAGTGCATCGGCGCGCCGTGCAACCGCAGCAGCAGGCCGGCAGCTTCCATCGGGTTCGGCGCGTGACCGAAGTAATCCTTGCCGAGGTCGGTGTAGTCGAACTCGTCCTGCGGCGCCACCTCCCAGAGGAAGTTCGGGTCGATGTCGGCCGCGAGCGCGTTCGCGCCCTCGGCGAAGGCGGTGAGGCCCGGCGACTCGAAGCGCACCATCACGGCATTCGCCTTGACCTTGGTGCGTTTGCCGTGGGCCGTCTCGACCTGGAGCGAGGTGTTGTTGTCGGCGAGGACGGTGCCGGCCTTGAAGCCGCCATCCTCTTCGTAGAAGACGTTCACGGAGTGACCTGGTGAGTCGCGGGCGCCGGCGGATGCCCCCCGCCCGAAGCGCCGCGATTATACGGGCCGCGCACTCACGTGCCGTGGTCGCCGAAGGCGATCACTTCGTCGAGGTACTGCTCGAACTCCGCGAACCCGTGGTCGGAGCCCTCGATGATGTGCTGCTTCGAGCCCGCGAACCGCGCCACGGCGATGCGCCAGTCGAGCAGTTCGTCGCCGGTGGTGTGCATCAGGAAGAGTCGCCCCGGATGCGTGGACTGCGGGACGAAGAGCGCCGCCATCTCGGCGAGGTGCCCGCGGGTGAGTTCGTACGCTTCACCGGTATAGAGATTCTTCTGGGGCCCCAGCCAGGCGACGAGCCCTTCGTGGGGCGTGATCGCCGGGTTCACCAGCACGGCGCGGCAGTCGTGGTGTTCGGCGAGCCAGGTCGCGTAGAACCCGCCGAGCGAACTGCCCACGAGCACCAGGGGCTGGTCCCCACGCCCGGCGATCACGCGCTCGAGCAACGCCATCGCCTCGCGGGGCGACGGGGGCAGGGCGGGGCAGAGGAACTCATCCCCGCGGCCCAGGGCCTCGAGGCGGGCGTGGAGCTGGCGCGCCTTGATCGACGCGGGGGCACTGTTGAAACCGTGGATGTAGAGATACACGAGACGCTCCGGGAACCGTACGCCATTGTGCGACGAACCGGACGCGATGCCGCAGACGCCCCGCGGTGGTGCGACGGATGCGCCCGCCGCGGCCTTCGTGTATATCACGCGCTCCCGTTCACGGAAGACCGCCATGCATTCCCGCCGCGATTTCCTGGCCGGCTGCGCCACGGCTGCCGCCGCCGGTGTCCTCCCGACCCACGCCGAGGAACCCACCCCCATGCGTCCCGAGATGAAGGCCCTGCGCGACGGCTACGTCGGTCAGTACCAGGGCGGTGTCTATCTGCTTCCCGCCACCGACGAGACGGTGCAGTGGGGCTGGTTCGATCAGGCCGAGCCGCCGCGCGCGCGCATCCGCTCCGGGGACACGCTGGTGATGGAGACCATGATGGCCTCCCTGGATCAGGTGCTCCCCGGCGTGCCGGTGGACGAGATCACGCGCCTCCGGAAGGCGCACCCCGGGCGGGGGCCGCACACGATCACGGGGCCGGTGTACGTCGAGGGCGCGATGCCCGGCGACGCGCTGCGTATCCGCATCAACCGCATCGTCCCGCGCAGCTATGGCGCCAACTGGAATCTCCCGGGCGATCTGAAGCTCGGTCAGTTCCCCGACGCGTTCCCGGAACCCCAGGTGAAGTACTTCTACTTCGACCTCGCGCGCGGCGTCACCGAGTTCCTGCCCGGCATCGAGATCCCGGTGCGACCGTTCCCCGGCGTGCTCGGCGTGGCGCGGGCCGAGAGCGGCAAGTTCAGCACCGTCCCGCCCGGGCCCTTCGGCGGCAACATCGACATCCGCGAACTGGTGGCCGGCACGTCGATCCTGATCCCGGTGTTCGTCGACGGCGCGCTCCTGTGGTCGGGCGACTCGCACGCGGCGCAGGGCAACGGCGAGATCAACCTGACCGCCATCGAGACGGCGTTCAGCGAACTCAACATGACCGTCGAGGTGGTGAAGGGCGCGAAGCTCGCGTGGCCGCGACTCGAGACGCCGACCCACTGGATCACCGTCGGCTACGACCGCGATCTCAACAAGGCGCTGGAAATCCTCGAAGAGGAGACCGTGAAGTTCCTCGTCGAGACCCAGGGCATGGACCAGGCCGGCGCGCGCAAGCACATGACGACGTACGGCGACTGCCGCGTGGCCGAGGTGGTGAACCAGGTGAAGGGGCTCTACTGCATGCTGCCCAAGCGGGCGCGCGCCAAGCCCGGCATCCGGCCGACGGCCGAGACGCGCAACAACTTCGTCGCGCACGCGGTGGACGGCGATCTCATGCAGGCACTGAACGAGGCCGCGATGCGCATGATCCGCGATGTGGCAGACCGCGCGAACATGGCGCCGATCGACGCCTATTCGCTGGCAAGCCTTGCGATGGATGCGCGCGTCGGACGCCTCGAACCGGGGGCGCGCCACGTGCACTGCCTGCTGCCGAAATCGCTGTGGGTGAAGGGCAAGGGCTGATGATCGCGGGGCCGCGCTCCGCCGGTCACGACGGCGGCTGACGGCCGCTACAGGCGGAACACCCCGCGCGCCACCTCGACCACGCGCCCGCCCACGCGGATCGTCCGGTCCGCATCGACGGCGAGCGCGAGGCGGCACGCCCGGCCGAGATGGTCACCCTGATGCACCGTCACCGACCGGGGCAACGATTGCCCCGTCGCGATCCACCAGCCCCCGAGATTCGCGCACGCCGACCCGGTGCCGGGGTCCTCGGCGAAGACGCCCGGCTGCTTCTCGAAGAAGAACCGCACGGGAAGGCGATCGCCCGGCCCGTCGACGAAGCAGTGGATCTTCACCATGCCGCCCGGGTTCTTCCAGCGGATGGCCAGCGCTGCCACGGGCCACGCTCGGGTGAGGGCGTCTTCGGACACGAGGGGGATCAGCAGCTGATCGCTGCCGGTGCTCACCCAGAGCGGCGCGTCCCCGAGGTCCGGCGCAGCCAGTCCGAGCATCGCCGCAAGCTCGTCGCGCGTCGCGTCGGGCGCCCGCCATTGGGGCGCGTTCGCGGTGAGCGTGAGGCGATCCCCGTCGATGGCAACGGGAATGATCCCCGCCTGCATCTCCAGCCGGACCGCGTCGCCGCGTCCGACGACGAATGCGGTGCCGAGCGTGGGATGTCCGGCGAAGGGCATCTCCCCGTTGGGCGTGAAGATGCGGACCCGCGCATCGGCCACCGTCGACGGCAGGACGAAGGTGGTCTCGGAGAGGTTGAACTGGATCGCGAGCGCCAGAAGCTCGGCATCGTCCAGCCCGCGGGCATCCTCGAACACGCAGAGCGGATTGCCGGAGAGCGTGGCGTCGGTGGCGAAGACGTTGACGATGCGGAAGGCGAGGTTGCGCATGGCGGGGCTCCGTGGCAAAGCCATTGGTGCAGTGGTTGTTGGAGGGACCGATGGCGCACCAGCCGCCCGTGATCAAGGCGACGGTTTCTGTCGGACCATGGCCGCCTTTCAGGCCGGAGGCCCGCGGCGGCTGGGCCGCGTGGCGTACCAACAAGGGGAGGGCCCCTTGTATATCCCCCGTTGCTGCGCCACCCGTCGCGAAGATGGGTCGCGTTTGTTGTAGGAGCGGGCCATGCCCGCGAAAGCGACGGTTCCGGTTGAAGCGTTGCCTTGCATCGACCGCTTTCGCGGCCATGGGCCGCTCCTACAAGGGCATGGCCCGCTCCTACCCCTTCGCGAGCCGCTCCAGCAGCTTCCCGTGCACGCCGCCGAACCCGCCGTTGCTCATCACCAGGATGTGATCGCCGGGGCGTGCCTCGGCGGACACCGCCTCCACCAGCGCTGCGAGTTCCGTGTAGGTCCTGGCGCGATCGCCCAGCGGGGCGAGCGCCTCGGCGGCGTCCCAGCCGAGGCCGCCCGCATAGCAGAACACACGGTCGGCGTCGTGCAGGCTCGCCGGCAGCTGCGCCTTCATCACGCCCAGCTTCATCGTGTTGGAACGCGGCTCGAGCACCGCGAGGATGCGCGCATCGCCCACGCGATGGCGCAGGCCGCCAACCGTCGTGGCGATCGCGGTCGGGTGATGCGCGAAGTCGTCGTACACCGCGATGTCGCGCACGGTGCCGCGCAGCTCCATGCGCCGCCGCACGTTGCGGAAGCGTCCGAGCGCCTCGATCCCCGTCGCAACGGGCACGCCGGCATGGCGCGCGGCGGCGATCGCGGCGATCGCGTTCAGGCGGTTGTGTTCGCCGAGGAGATCCCACTGCACGCGCCCCACGGTTTCGCCCTTCAGGATCACGTCGAAGGCGCCGTCGGCATCGGGCGGACCCGCCTGCCATCCGCCCGCTGCACCGAAGCGCTCGACGGGCGTCCAGCAGCCGCGCTCGATCACGCGATCCAGAGAGGCCTCGGCGCCGTTCGCCACGATCAGCCCGTTGCCCGGCACCGTGCGGACGAGGTGATGGAACTGCGTCTCGATGGCGCCCAAGTCGGGAAAGATGTCGGCATGGTCGAACTCGAGGTTGTTCAGGACCGAGGTGCGCGGGCGGTAGTGGACGAACTTCGAACGCTTGTCGAAGAAGGCCGTGTCGTATTCGTCGGCCTCGATCACGAAGAAGTGCGAGTCGGTGATCCGTGCGGAGAGACCGAAGTTCATCGGTACGCCGCCGATCAGGAACCCGGGCCGCAGGCCGGCGTCCTCCAGGATCCACGCGAGCATGGAGGCGGTGGTCGTCTTGCCGTGCGTACCGGCAACCGCGAGTACCCAGCGGTTGCGCAGCAAGGTCTCGGCGAGCCACTGGGGGCCGGACACGTAGGGCAGGCCGCGATCGAGGATGGCCTCCATGAGCCGGTTGCCGCGCGACACCACGTTGCCGATCACGTAGAGATCGGGGCACAGCTCGGTCTGCCGGGGATCCCACCCTTCGGTGAGGCGGATGCCCTGCTGTTCGAGCTGCGTGCTCATGGGCGGGTAGACGTTCTCGTCGCAGCCCGTGACGGTATGACCCGCCTGCCGGGCGATGACGGCGATGCCGCCCATGAAGGTGCCGCAGATACCGAGGATGTGAATGTGCATGCAGGGACCGGACGAGATGATGACGTGCGCTGCTCGCGCGTCGGGAGGCGACCCGGATTGTAGACGGCGGCGCGGCGCCGGTCGCGACGATCAGGTGGACCGGCGCATGGCCCCCATGGTGTCGGCATTGCGCGCGCCGCCCAGGCTCACGGGGGAGGCCAGCGCCGCCGGCGGCGCGAGCTTCATCAACTCGTAGAGGCGCGCGAGGCTGGCGCGGTACACGAGGTCCATCGCCTGCACGGACTCGGGCGGGTTGTAGTCACCGAACCACCAGCACCAGTCGGACCCTTCGCACACGCCGAGCTGACGCGATGCGGCCTCCTGCTCCGTCGGCGACAGACGACCGCTCGCGGTGACGAGGTCGTAGCTGCTTTTCGCTTCGCAGAGGAGATCCCACGCGAGGTTCTTGTCGCGGCTGCCGATCCACGTGGACAGGCTGCCGTACACCCAGCTGCCGGCGACGAGGTTGTCGAGCTGCCCGATGCGCGAACCACCTTCGGCGACGACCACCGCGCAAGTGGTGGTGCGGATCGTCGGATGCGATTCGAGCGAGGCGTAGAGGTCGTCGAGGAAGTAGAAGCCGTTGTAGGGGTAGTACTCCCAGGCGTTCTCGCCATCGAGGATGATGCTGACCACCGGCACTTCCGGCCCCAGGGCCTCGTCGGCAATGCGTTCGAGCGCGGCGATCATGTGCGCGGCGGCGTCGCGACCGTGCCACTTCGAGTACTCGAAGCCGATGGCATCGGACAGGCGGTCGTCGCGGAAGAAGCCCGTGACGCCGGTCTGCGCGATGTGCCACGGGCGATAGAGATACTGCTCCCGCGGCGGCAACGGCCCGGCGGTCCCCAGGCTCGCGGCGAGAATCGCTTCCCCGGACGCCGTCCAGGCGATGCCCTCGCGACCCAGCATCTCGACGAACGCGCCCGACACCGCGCCCTCGGCCGGCCAGATGCCGACGGGCGGATGTCCGAACCGCGCGGCGTGCGACTCGAGACCCCAGGCGATGTGCGTCGCGAGCCGCTGTCGCCCGCCCGGATAGCGCGCGTGCCGCGGCAAGGGGGCATCGGGTTCGCGCTCGTGGGCGGCGGCGAAGTCGAGCAGCAGGGGGCCGATGGGGTGGTAGTGCGGCGTGCTGGAGATCTCGATCTGCCCGCGCTCCGCCAGCCGGCGCCAGCGCGGGATGACGTCGCACGTCACGCGCCCGATCACGGCGAGCAGCGCGCGACGATCCTCCGCCGTGAAGTGCTCGCCCTTGGTCATCAGCTCGACGACCACCGCGTGATCGCGGCGGACGGTCTCGCCCGTCCAGGCGAGGTGGTACCAGGCGAGCAGGTCGGACAGGTAGCGGCCGGAGAGGTAGTCGAGCCCCGCGCCGCCCTGCGCCTCGGCGAAGCGGAAGAGTTCGAGCAGACGGCGATAGGCCGGATAGGGCTCGATCATCTTCTCGTGGTTCGCGCGGAAGCAGCGGTCGAAGAGCAGTTCGCGATCGGCGGGGCTGATGGCGTCGAGGTCGTCGGCGTCGAGGAAGCGGAGCAGCGGATCGCGCAGCCGGCCGGTCTCGAACTGGTCGGCGTAGTCCTCGAGCTGGTCGAGCAGCACGGGCACCCAGTTCACGACAGCACGCACGCGCGGATGCCGCTCGAGGTGCGCCGCCATGTCGGCGTAGTCCTTCACTGCATGCAGGTACACCCACGGCAGGCGGAACTCGCCGGTCGCGCAGTCCCGGAAATCCGGTTGGTGCATGTGCCAGAAGAGCACGAGGTCGACCGCGCGGACTGCTGCTTCCATTTGACTGCCTCGGGGTGAACCTATTCGGGTGAAACCATTCGGGGAGAACTACCGCTGATGGAACACGGGCTGGCCGAGCATGTCGGGCGTGATGAGCGTGATACCGCCTTCGGTGACGTGGAACCGCCGGGCGTCCTCGACCGGGTCGTAGCCGGCCTCCAGTCCGGCGGGCAACACGCAGTGCTTGTCGACCACGCAGCGCTTCAGCTTCACGCCGCGATTGAGCACCACCTCGGGCAGGATCACGGAGTCCTCGATCGAACCGTAGCTGTTCAGCTTCACGTTGGAGAAGAGCACGGAGCGCGCGATGCGCGAGCCGCTGACGATGCAGCCCCCGGACACCAGCGAGTCGACGGCATAACCACGCCGCCCGTCCTCGTCGAACACGAACTTGGCGGGCGGCAGCTGCTCCTGCCACGTCCAGATGGGCCACTCGCGGTCGTAGAGGTTCAGCTCCGGATCGACGCTCGCGAGGTCGAGGTTGGCTTCCCAGAACGCATCCACCGTTCCGACGTCGCGCCAGTAGGGCACGCCATCCTCCATGCCGACGCAGCTCTCGTTGAAGCTGTGGGCGAACACCCGATAGCGCGGCACCAGGTGCGGAATGATGTCCTTGCCGAAGTCGTGCGTGGATCCGGGGGTGTGGGTGTCGCGCTCCAGCTGTTCGTAGAGGAACCGCGTGTTGAACACGTAGATGCCCATGCTCGCGAGCGCCATGTCGGGGCGGCCGGGGACACACTGGGGCTCGTCGGGCTTCTCGACGAACTCGCGAACGCGCCATTCGTCGTCGACGCCCATGACGCCGAACGCGCGGGCGTCGGCGAGCGGGACTTCGATGCAGGCGACAGTGAGGTCGGCGCGCTTCTGCACGTGATCGGACAGCAGCCGGCCGTAGTCCATCTTGTAGATGTGATCGCCGCCGAGAATCAGCACGTACGTCGGATCGTTGGACCGCAGGATGTCGAGGTTCTGGTAGACCGCATCGGCGGTGCCGGCGTACCAGCCGTCGTCCAGCCGCTGCGAGGCGGGGAGGACGTCGACGAACTCGTCGAAGCGGCCGTCCAGGAAACTCCAGCCGCGCTGGATGTGGCGGATCAGGCTGTGCGCCTTGTACTGCGTGGCGATGCCGATCCGGCGCACGCCCGAGTTCACGCAGTTGGAAAGCACGAAGTCGATGATCCGGAACTTGCCGCCGAAAGGGACGGCGGGCTTCGCGCGCCAGTCGGTCAGGTTGCGGAGCCGGCTGCCCTTGCCACCCGCGAGGATGAGGGCGTAGCTGTCCTTGACGAGCTTGCTGACGAAGCGGGGATCGGTCGGGCTGACCATGGTGGTTCTCTCGTCGACAGGTGGACGGTTCGGGAGATAGGGTGGGGCTCCCGGCGGACGCGTCCCTATAATACCCGCCGGATCGTTCCAAACGCGTTCTGCGCGCGCGGCCCGTCTCACCTCTTCTCTTCGGCGCCACCTGCGTGCTTCCGGCATGACTCCTCGATGACCCCAGTGAACGATCACCGCTTCGATCACCTGCTCGCCGGCCGCCAGCACGACCCCCTGGAGATCCTCGGGGTCCATCGTGCCGTGCAGGGCTGGGTGGTGCGGCACATGGATCCGCACGCCGCCACCGTGAGCCTGAGCGACGGCAGCCGGTCGGTGCCGCTGACCCAGATCGCCCCCGGCCTGTGGGAGGTCACCGTGCCCGCCGAGCCGGCGCATCCGCTGCGTCTGGTGGTGGATCACGGGGGTGCGCGGAACGAGATCACCAGCCCGTGGGTGTTTCCGCCGGCCATCGGCGACGACGATCTGTATCTCTTCAACGCCGGCCAGCTCACCCGCGGCTGGAAGGTGCTGGGTGCCGTCGCGACCCATCGCGGCGGCACGGCCGGGGTGCGCTTCGCGTGCTGGGCGCCGAACGCCGAACGCGTGAGCGTCGTGGGAGACTTCAACCGGTGGGACGGCCGCGTCCATCCGATGATCTCCCGCGGCGCGAGTGGCGTCTGGGAGCTGTTCGTGCCGGGTCTTCCCGCCGAAACGCTCTACAAGTTCGAGATCCGGCATCGCGCGAGCGGCACTGTCTTCGTCAAGTCCGACCCCTACGGCCGGGCATTCGAACTGCGCCCCGGCACCGCCGCCCGCGTCCAGACGTCGACGTTCGAATGGACCGACACCCGCTGGATGCAGACCCGCGCCGCCCACGACTGGCTGCACGCACCGCTGAACGCGTACGAGGTGCACCTCGGCTCGTGGAAGCGCCACCCCGGCGGCGCGTTCTACACGTACGGCGAGATGGCCGAGCACCTCATCCCCTACGCCCTCGAGATGGGCTACACGCATCTCGAGCTGCTGCCGGTGTCGGAGCATCCGCTCGACGAATCGTGGGGCTATCAGACCACCGGCTACTTCGCCGTGACGAGCCGCTTCGGCACCCCCGACGACTTCCGCGCCTTCGTCGATTCGTGCCATCGCGCCGGGCTGGGCGTGATCCTCGACTGGGTGCCCGGGCACTTCCCGCGTGACGCCTGGGCGCTCGCCCGCTTCGACGGGTCGGCACTCTACGAGCACGAGGACCCGCGGATGGGCCTCCACGAGGAGTGGGGGACCCACGTCTTCAACTACGGCCGCAGGGAGGTCTGCAGCTTCCTGCTGTCATCGGCGGCATTCTGGCTGGAGGAGTTCCATCTCGACGGCCTGCGGGTCGATGCCGTGGCGTCGATGCTCTACCTCGACTACTCGCGGCGCGCCGGCGAGTGGGTCCCGAACCGCTTCGGCGGGCGCGAGAACCTGGAAGCGATCGATTTCCTGCGCGCGCTGAACGCGATGGTCCACCGCGACTTCCCCGGTGCGCTGACCTTCGCGGAGGAGTCCACGGCGTGGCCGATGGTGTCGCGGCCGGTCTACGTGGGCGGCCTCGGGTTCTCGATGAAGTGGAACATGGGCTGGATGAACGACTCGCTCGCGTACCTCGCGCACGACCCGATCCATCGCCGCTACCACCACGACAAGCTCACCTTCGGCCAGATCTACGCGTACAGCGAGAATTTCATGCTGCCGCTGTCGCACGACGAGGTCGTGCACGGGAAGCGCTCGCTGCTCGACAAGATGCCGGGCGATGCGTGGCAGAAGTTCGCGAACCTCCGGCTGCTGCTCGCGTGGCAGGCGTGCACGCCGGGCAAGAAGCTGAACTTCATGGGCAACGAGTTCGGCCAGGGCCGCGAATGGCGCGTGGGCGGCGAACTCGACTGGCACCTGCTCGACACGACGTGGCACGGCGGGGCCCAGGCGTGCGCGCGCGATCTCAACCGCCTCTACCGCGATGTGCCGGCGCTGCACGACCTCGACTTCGATCCCGCCGGCTTCCAGTGGATCGACTGCCACGACGCCGACCACTCGGTGGTGAGCTGGCTGCGGCGCGATCGCGAGGGGCGGTGCGTCGTGGTGCTGATGAACTTCACGCCGGTCGGCCGCCCTGGTTACCGCATCGGCGTGCCGTCGGGCGGGCACTACCGCGAAATCTTCAACAGCGACTCGCGGTTCTACGGCGGCTCTGACCAGGGCAATGGTCATGGCGTCACGGCCGTGGCACATCCGTGGATGAACCAGCCGTGGTCGGTCGTGCTGACGCTGCCACCGCTCGCCGCAGTGATCCTGGCGCTGTAGACGGCACCGTGGCCAACACCCTTTCTTCCATCGCCGACGCGAGACGCATGCAAGTCCTGTTCGCCACCTCCGAAGCCGCACCCCTCGTGAAGACCGGCGGGCTCGCCGACGTGAGCGGTGCCCTCCCGGCCGCGCTGCGCCGCGAGGGCGTCGACGTGCGGATCCTGCTGCCCGGGTATCCCGCTGTGCTCCGGCACCTCGGCGGGCAGCCGGTGGTGCTGGCGGAGTTCGACGTGCCGATGCTGGGTCGGGTGGCGTTGCTCGAAGGGGCGATGCCGGACGGCGTCCCCTTGTACGTCATCGCGCGCGATGATCTCTACGCTCGCGAGGGTGGCCCCTACCAGCGCTCGGACGGTGCCGACTGGCCCGACAACGACCGGCGCTTCGGGCTGCTGTCCCGCGTGGCGGCGATGCTGTCGCAGGAATCCTCGCCGATCGCGTGGCGACCGGATGTCCTCCACTGCAACGACTGGCAGACCGGGCTCGCCCCGCTCTTCCTCGGGCTGGGCGGCGGCCGCCATGCGCGGACGCTCTTCACGATCCACAACCTCGCCTACCAGGGCATCTTCCCCGCCGACAGCCTGCCGAAGACGGGGCTCCCCTGGGATGTCTTCCAGATGAACGGCGTCGAGTTCTTCGGGAACATCTCGTTCCTGAAGGGCGGCCTGCAGACCGCCGACCGCATCACCACGGTGAGTCCGAACTACGCCCGCGAGATTCAGCACGAACCGCTCGGCTTCGGCCTGCAGGGCCTGCTCTCGTGGCGGGCGAAGGATCTCACCGGCATCCTGAACGGCATCGATCTCGCCACGTGGGACCCGGGTACCGACCCGCTGATCCCCCGCCGGTACGGTGTCGACAGCCTGCTCCGCAAGGACGCCAACCGGACTGCGCTGCGCGGAGTCATGGGTCTCCAGGAGGTCAAGGGGGTTCCGGTCGCCGGGCTGGTCACGCGCTTCGCGCATCAGAAGGGCCTCGACCTGCTGCTCGCCTGCGTCGAGCAGGCCCTGACCCTGCCGATGCAGTTCGCGATCCTGGGTTCGGGCGATCCGACGCTGGAACACGCGTTCCGCGATCTCGCGGCGCGCTACCCGGGGCGGATCGGCGTGCGGATCGGGTTCGACGAGGGCCTTTCGCATCTCATCGAGGCCGGCGCGGATCTCTTCGTGATGCCTTCCCGCTTCGAACCCTGTGGGCTCAACCAGATGTACAGCCAGCGCTACGGCACGCCGGTCGTCGCGCACGCCACCGGCGGCTTGTCCGACAGCATCGTGGACGCGACCCCCGAGGCGGTGGCCGCCGGGGAAGGCACCGGCTTCCTGTTCCACGAACCGACGCCGCCGGCGCTGCTCGCGGCACTGGGCCGGGCAGCGGCGGCCTTCGCCGATCGGCGGGCGTGGCGACGCATCCAGCGATCCGGGATGTCTCGGGATTTCTCGTGGGACGCGGCAGCCCGCCGCTATGCCGCCCTCTACCGTGCGGTGGCGGGTACCCCCTGAGGGTGGCAGAATCGCAGTCTATCCAGGAGTGTCGGCCGCTCGGCCGGGACGTCCGCACAACGGGAGGGGTGAAATGATCGGTGACAAGATCGAAGTGAACATCGCGGGCGGGCTGGACATTCCCCTGCCGCGCATGATCCACGTCCGCCAGAAGTTCGAGACGCCCCGCGTCACGGACATCGCCGGCACCGTCGCGACCCAGTTTCAGCGTGCGGAAGTGCGGGCCAAGGTGAAGCCCGGCATGACCATCGCCGTGGGTTGCGGCAGCCGCGGCATCGCCAACATCGCCGCCTGCGTGAAGCAGGTCATCGCCGAACTGAAGGCCCTGGGCGCGAAGCCCTTCATCTTCCCGGCCATGGGCAGCCACGGCGGCGCGACGGCCGAGGGCCAGCGCGAAGTGCTCGAAGGCTACGGCATCACCGAGGAGACGATGGGCTGCCCGGTGCATTCGCAGATGGACGTCGTCGAACTCGGCAAGCTGCCCTCCGGCATGCCGGTCTACATGGACAAGCTGGCCGCCGCCGCCGATGGCGTCGTGGTGGTCTGCCGCGTGAAGCCGCACACCAACTTCCGCGCCCCGATCGAATCCGGCATCGTGAAGATGCTGACCATCGGCATGGGCAAGATCGTCGGTGCGACCGAACTCCACACCGAGGGCATGGACGCCTTCGGTACCCTGCTCCCGGCGGCCGCCCGCCTCATCATCGAGAAGAAGAACATCCTGATGGGTGTGGCGATGGTCGAGAACGCCGCCGACGAGACGGCCCTCATCGAGGCCGTGCCCACCGAGCAGATCTTCACCCGCGAGCCCGAACTGCAGGCGAAGGCCAAGGCGATGATGGCGCGGCTGCAGTTCGACGAGATCGACGTGCTGGTCGTCGAGCGCATCGGCAAGAACATCTCCGGTTCGGGCATGGACCCGAACATCACGGGTCGCAACTGCCGCCACACCGAGTGGAATATGAAGCCGTTCGTGAAGAAGATCGCCGTGCTGGGCCTCACGCCCGAGACGCACGGCAACGCGACGGGTATCGGCGGTGCGGACGTCATCACGATGCGGCTCTACAAGGACCTCGACATCGCCAAGACGTACGCGAACGTGATCACGTCCACGTACCTCGACGGCGCCGCGATCCCGATCATCATGAACACCGACGAGGACGCCATCCGCCTCGCCGTCAAAACCGTGGTGCGCGTGAAGCCGCAGGACACGAAGATCGTCCGCATCGCGAACACCCTGGAAGTGCTCGACATCCACGTGTCCGAAGGGATGCTGCCGTACATCAAGGCGAACCCCTCCATGTTCGAGATCGTCGGTGAGCCCGCCCCCTTCAAGTTCGATGCGAAGGGCACGATCTACCCGATGCTCGGCCAACACCACGACCACGCGCACGCGTAGGTTGCAAGGCAGGTCGCGGAGCACATGCGGATCCACCTCGATGCCGTCGGCGGTGTCGCCGGCGATATGTTCATCGCGGCGGTCACGGATGCGTTCCCGCACCTGCGTGAGGGCATGCTGGCGGCCGTGCGCGCCGCCGGCGTCCCCGACCGCATCGACTGCCGGATCGAACCCCATCGCGACCACGCGCTGACCGGCAGCCGCTTCATCGTCAACATCCCGGTGGATCCTGCGCCCCACGGCATCCGTCGGCAGCATCAACCCGAACACACCCATCGCAACTTCGCCGAACTTCGGGCGCACCTGCTCGCTTCGGCGCTGTCGTCCGCGGTCAAGACGCACGTGGTCGGCATCTTCACGGTGCTCGCCACCGCCGAGGGCAAGGTCCACGGCGTGGCGCCCGACGACGTGTCGTTCCACGAGCTGGGCGAGTGGGACTCCATTGCGGACATCGTCGGTGCCGCCTTTCTGATCGACGCACTCGGCGCCGACGGCTGGACGGTCGGGACGCTCCCCCTGGGCGCCGGATTCGTGCAGACAGCCCACGGCCGGCTGCCGGTGCCGGTGCCCGCCACCGCGGAGATCCTCCAGGGGTACGCCTTCGTCGACGACGGTCTGCTCGGCGAACGCATCACGCCCACCGGTGCGGCGATCCTCCGGCACCTCGGCGCGCGCCAGTCCACCGGCGACCGCCAGCCGCGGGTGCTGCGCCAGATCGGCTACGGCTTCGGCACCCGCGTCTTCCCGAATCTCTCGAACGTGCTTCGCGTCTGCGCGTTCGAACCCGCCGAACTGGGTGACGACGGCGACGACGGTGAAGGTGGCGAGGTCGCCGTTCTCTCGTTCGAGGTGGACGACCAGACCCCGGAAGACCTCGCGATCGGCCTCGACCGGATCCGCGCCTTCCCAGGCGTGCTCGACGTGCTGCAGACCCCGGCCTTCGGCAAGAAGGGGCGACTCACCGCCCACATCCAGGTGCTCGCGGAACCGGGGGCGACGGAAGGCGTGATCGACGCGTGCTTCCTCGAAACGACGACCATCGGGCTGCGTCACGGCCTGGTGCGACGCCGTCGGCTGCCGCGCGATCTGCGCGTGGTGCAGGTCGGCAACCACGCGGTCCGGGTGAAGGTCGCCCAGCGACCCGACACGCGCACCGCCAAGGCCGAGGCCGACGACATGCAACCCCTTGCCGGCAGCGACACCCGCAGCCGGCTGCGGCGCGCGGCGGAAGACGCCGGCCTCGCGAACCAGGACGAGGAACCCTCCGCTTGAACGCCGTTGCCGCCCCCCTCGAACGCCTCGAGACCGTTCTCTCCACGCTGCCTGCCATCGCCTGCGCGGTGAGTGGCGGCGTCGACAGCCTCACGCTCGCCACCTTCGCGCACCGGCGCTTTGCCGGCCGGGTCACGATGTTCCACGCCGTCTCGCCAGCGGTGCCCGACGAAGCCACGCGGCGCACGCAGGCACTGGCGGAGACCGAGGGCTGGTCGCTCACGCTCATCGACGCCGGCGAGTTCGCCGTGGCCCAGTACCGCGCGAACCCGGTGAATCGTTGCTACTTCTGCAAGACGAGCCTGTACGGCGCGATCCGTCCGGCCACCACGGCGCAGATCGTCTCGGGCACCAACCTCGACGACCTCGGTGAGTATCGTCCCGGGCTCGACGCCGCGGCGGAGCATTCGGTGCGACATCCGTTCGTCGAGGCCGCGATCGACAAGACCACGGTCCGCGCGCTGGCCCGCGAGCTGGGTCTGGGCGACATCGCCGAGCTGCCATCCGCGCCTTGCCTGTCGAGCCGCATCGAGACGGGCATCGGGATCGACCCAGAGATGCTCGCGGCCGTGCACGCATCCGAGCTGCTCGTGAAAGACCGGCTGAATCCATCGACCGTACGTTGCCGGGTGCGGGCCACCGGCGCCGTGATCGAACTGGACTCCGGGAGCCTCGCCGCGCTCGACGATGCCCGACGGTCGGCACTTTCGGACGAGATCGGCGGACTCTTCTCCGCCCGCGGCTTCGCGCTCGCGGTCGACTTCGCGCCGTATCGCACCGGCAGCGCCTTCCTGATCCACCAGCTCCGCACGCCCGCGTCGCGGCCGGCCTGACGAGAAGTTTGCACCGATGAACCCGTCCCAAGACATCCGGCTGGATTTCGACCGCCGCAACCGCATGGGTCTCGAGGAAGCGATCCTCGCCGGCTCGAAGAGCGTCGCCCACCTGACGGCAATCCTCGACCAGGCCGCCGAACGCAATGCCCGCTTCCTGTTCACCCGCCTCGATCAGGCCCAGTTCGATGCGCTGCCCGAAGCCCATCGGACGCAGCTCGACTACGACCCGCTGTCCCGCACGGCGTGGTTCGGCGCACCCGAGCCTCTGCGGGTGCAGATCCGCGTGGGCGTGGTCGCCGCGGGCACCTCGGATGTCTCGGTGGTTCGGGAAGTCACCCGGACGCTGGCGTGGTACGGCGAACCCGCGCTGGAGATCACGGATGTCGGCGTGGCAGGCCTCTGGCGCCTGATGGAGCGCGTCGAGGAACTGCAGCAGTTGCCTGTCGTCGTCGCGGTCGCTGGAATGGATGCAGCACTGCCGACGGTCGTGGGCGGGCTTCTGCCGGGCATCGTGATCGGCGTACCGACCTCGGTGGGCTATGGCGTCGCAGCGGGCGGGCACTCTGCCCTCCACTCGATGCTGTCGAGTTGCGCGGCGGGCCTCGTCGTCACGAACATCGACAACGGCTTCGGCGCGGCCTGCGCGGCGCTGCGGGTGCTGAGGGCCACAGGCTAGGTGTGGCTCTCGGCCCCGAGCACACTGCCAACGGCTTCATGAGAGTCGCCATCTGAGGCGGGTCGCAAGCCTTCGAGCCGGTCTTCGCGACGTGATCGCGCGCACCGCGCACCGCCTGGACAGCGGGGCTTTCTTCTTCTGCCCAGGCGCCACCGGACGTATCCTCGCCGCCGCGTTCTGCCCCGCCATTCCGGCCGTCGGGCACGCGGACCGGAGAGCGGAATCACGATGGACGTCAGCCCCCTCGGCGCGGAATGGGTCGCGCTCCAGCAGGACCACGAACGGTACGAGGCGTCTGCGCTGCTCGTGAAACTCGTCGCCGTCGTGCTCGCGACGCTTGGGATCGCGCTTTCGTGGCCTGCTCTCGCCGCGATCCTCCCGCTGCCCGTTCTGTGGCTCCAGGAGGGCATCCTCCGGACCTCCCAGTCGCGGCTCGGCGAGCGCCTCCTCCGCATCGAATCGGGTGCCTCCGACGCCTATCGCCTGCACACCGAATGGCAGGCCGGCCGGCCCGGTGTGGTCGGACTCGTGGCGGAGTACGTCCGCAATGCGCTGCGGCCCACGGTCGCGTTTCCGTACGCGGTTCTGCTGGTCGTGATGTTCATCAATGCAAGCACCCACTGACATCCGCATCGAAACGCGTGGTCACCCGGGCGTCGCCGTGACCTCCAGCGCGACCGATGGGGTGCGTCGTGAGGCCAGCCGCAGGCCGACGAGCAGATGGCTGGCGGTGGCCACCTTGAGGGTGGGCGTCGCGTTCAACGAGATATGCGCGGCGCGAAGCGCACGCAGACCCCGCCGCACCCAGGCCTTGGCGGTCCCGATCGGGACGGCGAGATGGGTTGCCGCCTCGCCGTGCGTGTGGCCATCGACGTATACGAGGTGCAACACCTGTCGATAGTGGCCCGGCAAGGTGGCCAGCGCTGCGCGGATCCGCACCGCATCTTCGTCGCGCTCACAGGCCTCGCAGGGCGCCGGGTCGGGCGGGAGCTCGCCCATGGAATCGCTGTCCCGGGCAGGCTCCGACTCGCCGAAGGACTCCCGCCACCCACGCACCGATCTGACGGGGATCGGCCCGCGATGCACGATGGCCTCGACCAACGGACATGAGCGCCCGGTGCGGGCCGGCCGCCGTTCGTGGGCGTGCCTGGCGAACCATCCGTCAGGCCACGCAATGACGCGGCCCGCGTCTGCCATGCCGCAGATTCCCTCATCCCGATCCATCAGCTCCCCCATTCGAGGAGGGTGCGGACCTCACCCGGACGTCGCCATGGCCAATCAGACGCCTGGTCTGGGACCCCGGTACGCGCTTGCGACCAGACGTCTAGAAGGGCCATGGACCAACCGATGTCCGATCGAACACGTCTGCTTCCCGGATCGAGGTGAACTCGAGCCCCCAGGGCCGCGCACCGCGCAGGCGGACCTCCGCCTCCCACAGCACTGTGAAAGTGCCTCGATCCCGCACGACCGAGGTCGGTGCGCCGAGCCGGCGAGTGGTCACGATCTCGAAGGGGCGCGGAGCGTCGTTCGAAAACAGTACGAGATCCTGCGTCCGGGTCTCGTCACCCGGCACGGTCAGCCGCGGTTCGCCGGGGCGCCCGCCCTCGCGCCAGTGCCCGACTCCCGGAAGCATGCGAAGCCTGGAGAGGACGCGTTCAGCGCCCGCATCCTCACCGCGCCCCTGCGCGCCCTCTTCGCGCTCGACGGCATCCGCCGTCGCCATACCCGACCACAGACCCATCGCAACGAGAACGCCGACCACCGCTGATGTACGCATCGCGCTTCTCCGTCATCCAGTGCACGGCAGGGACCTGCACTGCCGCACGCGGACGCTGCGGGCCGAATGGGCTGCAAGGCGTCCATGCATCCAGTGACCTGATGACTTAGATGCGATTCCTTCGGGAACCTCTTAGCGACCCTGAGTGTCCGTTCGGGAACAGCCAGGGAGGTTCAATTGAAAAACATCAACTACCGGCATCTTCACGTGTTCTGGGCGGTCGCCACCCGGGGCGGTATCAGCGCGGCATCCGACGTGCTGGGCGTGACGGCACAGACCATCAGCGAGCAGATCCGCATTCTCGAGACCACGCTGGGCAGCAGCCTCTTCACGCGCGAGGGGCGGGGGCTCACATTGACGGAACAGGGACGCCTGGTCCTGGGCTACGCGGACGAAATGTTCGCGATCGGCCAGCAGCTGCAGGAAGCGCTGTCCGACGAGTCCACGGAAACCCCGCTGCGGCTGCGGGTCGGTGTGGCCAATGCGATGCCGAAGACCATCGCGTACCACATCCTCGAACCTGCCTTGCGCATGGACCGTCCTGTCCGGGTCGTGTGCCGCGAGGCCGACCTCGACGACCTTCTGGGCGACCTGGCGGCCCACCGGTTGGAACTCGTGCTGGCGGACCGCCCGATGCCACCATCGGCCGCGGTGCGCGGGTTCAACCATCTTCTGGGCGAGAGCGGCATGTCGTTCTTCGGATCTCCCGGTCTGGTGGCGCGGTTCTCCGCGCCCTTCCCGGCCTGCCTCGATGGCGCGCCCCTGCTGGTGCAGGCCGAGGGCGCCGTCATCCGGGGCCGACTGATGCGTTGGTTTGCGGACCAGGGAGTGCGGCCGCGCATCGTGGGCGAGTTCGACGACGGCGCGCTCATGAAGGCCTTCGGGCAGGCATCGGCCGGATTCTTCGCCTCCCCCACTGCGATCGCCGACGAGGTGGTTCGCCAGTACGGCGTGATGAAGATCGGCGAGGCCAGCGACGTGCGCGAACAGTTCTACGCGATCTCGATCCAGCGCCGCCTCACCCACCCGGTGGTGGTCGCGATCGCCGAACGGGCGCGAACCGATCTCTTCCGACCCGAGGATTTGACTCAGACGGCTACTCCCGACCACCTTCCCATGGAAGTGTGAGGGCATCCATCGAATTGCCCCAGAAGCCGCGGAAGGCGCGGAAGTCGGACGAGAACAGCAGTCTCGCGAATCCGACACCATGGCGGTCGGTCCAGCGACACGTGATCAGCAACATGGTCTCCCAGGTGCAGGCGTCGAGCTGGCCGACCTCCACGTCCTCCTCCTCCCCGAGGACGTAGCTGCCGGTCCAGGCTCCGGACGGGCTGCGGGAGAACACCGTGAGGACGGGATCCATGTCGTCGCCGTTGTAGACCTGCCCTTCGTAGCTGCCACCGACGGGGCCGGCTCCCGGCGGAGGGCCGGCATGGCCATCGGCAACCACAACGGTCGACGCAGTCGCCAGAAAGAGGAAGGCGGACACGATGGCAGGGACGATGGCGCAAGAGCGGGACATGGGCACTCCGGAGGCTGACAGGCCGTGGCTTTGGCGGCAATGTTCCGGCGGTCGGGCCGGGAGGTGCCACCCGCGAAGCGTGCCCGAGCGGTGCGCCTGCGTCCATCGACCGGCCCCGACCCGGCGCCACCGGCCGGATCGGGGTATCTTCGAGCAGCGGCGCACGGCCGCGACTCGAGGAGACAGAAAATGGGATTGCTGGACCAGATCGCAGGCGCCATTGGCGGCGCAGTCGGTGGCACATCGGGAGGCGGCGACAACCCCTTGCTGCAGATGGTGATGCAGTTCATCCGCCAGCAGCCCGGCGGCCTTCAGGGACTGGTGGAGAGCCTGACCAAAGGGGGCCTGGGCGAGCAGGTGGCCTCCTGGGTGAGTCAGGGCCAGAACCTGCCGGTGTCTGGCGGGCAACTCGCCGCGGCGCTGCAGGGCGGCGGCATCGGCGACCTGCTGAAGGGCTTCGGGATGGACAGCCCGGACGCCATGGACGGCCTGGCGAAGATGCTGCCGGACGTCGTGAATCAGCTCACGCCGAACGGACGGGTGGAAGCCGAAACCGCGGGCGGGCTGGAGTCCCAGCTCGGCGGGCTGCTCGGCAAACTGACCGGCTGATGCACTGACCGCGCCGACGGGGCCGCGGCGCGCCGTCGGCCCTCCGTCAGCCGTGGTGGCCCCCGAGATACGCGGCGCGCACCTGCTCGTTGCCCAGCAGTTCCTTCGGCGTGCCTTCGACTGTGAGGGTGCCGGTCTCGAGCACGTAGCCGCGATCGGCCACGGACAGCGCCATGTTCGCGTTCTGCTCCACGAGCAGGATCGTGACGCCGCGCTTGCGGATGTCGCGGATGGTCGCGAAGAGGTTCTGCACGATGAGCGGCGCGAGGCCGAGCGACGGTTCGTCGAGTAACAGGAGCTTGGGTTCGGCCATCAGGCCCCGCGCGACCGCGAGCATCTGCTGCTGCCCGCCCGAGAGCGTCCAGCCGAGCGCGTTCTCGAAGCGCCGGATCTCCGGGAAGATTTCGAACTTCTCGTCGGCTTCCTTCTCGAGCTGCTTGCGCGGCACGCCTTTCCGGTTGGATGCCCCCAGCAGGATGTTCTCGCGCACGGTGAGGCCCGGAAAGATCCGGCGCCCCTCCGGCACGTGGCTGATCCCGAGGCGGGCGATCGCCTCGGGCCCCGCACGATGGATAGGCTTCCCCTCGAAGAGGACCTCGCCTTCGGTCGGCACGATGAGGCCGGATATCGTCTTCAGCGTCGTGCTCTTGCCCGCGCCGTTGGCGCCGAGCAGTGTGACCAGTTCCCCTTCGTTCACGTGCAGGCTGACACCCTTCAGGGCCTGGACGTTGCCGTAGTGGCTGGAGATGCCGCGCAGTTCGAGCAGGGCCATGTCAGTTCACCTTGCCTTCGGTGCCGAGGTACGCGGCGATCACGTCCGGATTGCGCAGGACCTCCTGGGGTGAGCCCTCGGCGATCTTGCGACCGAAGTTGAGCACGCTGATGCGATCGGACACCTTCTCGACGAGACCCATGTCGTGGTCGATCAGGAACACCGTGAGGCCGTGGCCGCGCAGGCGCTTCAGCAGGTCCACGAGTTCCATCTTCTCGGTCTGGTTGAGGCCCGCGGCCGGTTCGTCGAGCAGCAGCAGCTTCGGATGGCCGGCGAGCACGCGCGCGATCTCGACGAGCCGCTGATGGCCGTACGGCAGGTTGCGGACGATCACGTGCGCGCGGTCGGCGAGACCCACGAACTGGAGTGCGGACATGGCACGGGCGCGGAGTGCACGGTTGCCGCCCGGGATCGGATTCCGGTCGCGCTGGGCGCCGACCATCACGTTCTCCAGCGCCGACAGCGTCGCGAACAGGCGGATGTTCTGGAAGGTGCGTCCGACGCCCCGCCCGGCGCGCTGGTGCGGCTGGGTCTGGGAGACGTCCTCGCCGTCGAGCATCACGCTGCCCAGCGTCGGCTTGTAGATGCCGCTCACGACGTTGAGGGACGTCGTCTTGCCGGATCCGTTCGGGCCGATGAGCGCGTGCACCGTACCGCGCTGCACCTCGAGGTCGATGCCGTCCACGGCCTTCAGCCCACCGAAGTGCTTCGCGAGACCCGCGAGCTTCAACAGCACGCCGCCGTTCTTGCCGGACACGTCGAAATCGAGCGGCGCGATCCCGGAGGTGTCGGTGACGACGGGCTTCGCGAAACGTCCGCGCCAGAGTTTGATGAGGCCCCAGATGCCTTCGGGCAGGAACACCATGATCAGGATCACGCCGATGCCGTACACGGCGAGGTAGACGTCCTTGATGAATCGCATCGCCTCGGGAAGCTGCTTCAGCCATTCCGGCATCTGCACGATCAGCACCGTGCCGATCACGCCGCCGAAGGGCGACTGCACGCCGCCCAGCAGCGAGGCCGTCAGGAACTCCACGGAGCGCGCGAAGTTGAAGTTGTCCGGGCTGATGTAGGCGAACCCGGCTGCGTACAGCCCCCCACCGATGGCGCCGAGCAGTGCGGAGAGCGCGAAGGCGACCACCTTGGTGCGCAACGTGTGCACGCCCACGACCTCGGCTGCGAGCTGGTTCTCGCGCACCGACCGCATTGCTCGCCCGAGCCGCGTGTTCGGCAACCACCACACGGCGAAGACGAGTGCGTAGAGGACGACGGCACAGAAGAGCAGGTAGGCGCGGTCATCCTCCAGCACGTAACCGAAGAGCGACGGCCGCTCGATGCCGGCGATGCCGTCGGGACCGCGCGTGACCTCGATCCAGTTGACCAGCACGAGATCGAAGATCTGCTGGAAGCTGATCGTGATCATCGCGAGATAGTGGCCACCCAGCCGGATGGTGGTCGCGCCGAGCAGGAAGCCCGCGAACGTGGCGACACCGACACCGAGGCCGAGCGAGATCCAGAACCCCAGTCCGCCGCCGACCGTGCCCAGCGCCACGCCGTAGGCGCCGAACCCGAAGAACGCCGCCTGCGCGAGGTTGATCTGTCCGGTGTAACCGAGCACGACGACCATGCCGAGCACGGCGACCGCGTAGGTCACCGCCTGCATGAACATCTGCACGACGTACGAACTGACCGGGAAGAGGTAGGGGACGATCGCCGCCGCGAGGGCGAGGATTCCGATGAAGACGAGGGTGGGCAGATGGAGTCGCTGCATCGTCAGGCCTTCTCGGAAACCTTCTCGCCGAAGATTCCCGACGGACGGATGAGCAGAAAGATGAAGAGGGCGAGGAAGGCGTACGCGTCCTTGTAGGGCACCGAGATGTGGTACGCCGCGAGGCTCTCGATCACGCCGAGGAGCAGACCGCCGACGATGGCGCCGGTCACGTCGCCGAAGCCGCCGATGATGGTCGCGGCGAAAGCCTTCAACGCGATGATCGAACCCATGCCGATCGACACGAACAGGATCGGGCCCACCAGCACGCCGGCGAGACCGCCGAGCACCGCGCTGTAGATGAACGTGATCGAGATCATCAGCGCGACCGGGATGCCGAGCAGCCGCGCCATGTCCTTGTCCTGGCTGGTGGCCTGCAACTTCTTGCCGAGCAGCGTGTGCTCGAAGAACACGTAGGTGAAGAGCACCATCGCCATCGTCACGGCGAGGATCACGAGGTACTGGCTGTCGAGGAAGACGCCGCCCACCGTGATGCCGTCGGCGGCGAGAACCTTGTCCATCGGCCGTGGCTGCGGCCCGAAGATCGCGAGCACCGTGTTCTGCAGGAAGATCGAGGCGCCGAGCGTGCTGATGATCACCGGCAGGAACGACCGGTGGCGCAGCGGGTAATAGACGCCGTAGTTGAAGATCACGCCGAAGATCGCCATCGCCACGAGAGACGCGATGAACGCGAGCCAGTAGGGCCACTCGAGCCCGGTGAAGAACATCACCATCGCGTAGGCGCCGAGCATCGCGAAATCGCCCTGCGCGAAGTTGACGACGTTGGTGGCGCGGATGATCAGCACGAAGCCGAGCGCCACCAGCGAATAGATGCTGCCGAGGGCCAGGCCCTGGAACAGCACCTGCAGGTTGTCGAACAGTATCTGCACGGCAGGAGCCTCGTTGTGTCGGACCGCGTCGGACCAAGCGCGAAGGACACTCCGCCACCGGATCCTGTGCTGCCGGTCCGGTGGCGGGCCCTCCTCCCCCCTCTCTTTCGCGTGTCGCTGCGCGTCGGCGTGAAACCGACGCGGCAGGCTCAGTCCTTGATGTCGATGTGCTTGATGAAGGTGACGTGATCGGTCTCGTTCTTCACCACGCCGTAGCCACGTGGGCCGTCGCGCTGGTCGTCGAACGAGTAGGTCTCCTCGACGCCTTTCCAACCCTCCATACCGAGGATCCCCTCGCGGATCGATTCGGCGTCGGGCGGGTTGGTCATGTGAGAGCCGATGACGCCGGCGCGGGATTTCCTGCCAAGGATGCCGCCGGCGGCATTCACTTCCTCGAGTGCGCGCCGCGCGCTGTTCACGGTGTAGACGCCCGCTTCGGCGTTCGGGCCGGTGGCCTCGTTCACGAAACCGATCTTGATCGTCCCTTGGGCTTGAACCGAAACCGCGGCCACGGCGAGGGCGATGCCCGCGAGAGAGCGGTGAATGCGGATACCCAAGTGCTGTCCCCCTCAATGTTCCCGGCGCCCGGGTCGCACGGAAGCCCGCGTATGGATCGCAGGTCGATGCGCCGTGCCAAAACCTCGAGCGCGGCGAATCCTATGTGGGCCCGGAGAACACTGTCAACGAAGGTCGCGGGAACGCTTTCCGGAGATAGTCGGCCGTCATCGTGCAACCACGGGATGGCGCATCGCAGCATCGAAGGCCCATCGCAAAGGCCGTGCATGCGTGTCATCCGGCGAAGAGGTCGGTTCATTGCAGTGCACTACAATCGGGTCATCCCGGTGCTGTCGGCCGGTGCCCGGAAGTCCCTGGCGCGGATCATCGGATCCGGGTCTTTTTCGCAGCAGCAAGGCAAGGAGCACTCCATGAAGAACCTCACGATCATCGCCGCCGTCGTCACCGCCCTCGGTGCGGGCGCAGCGTACGCCGACCATCACGGCGATCATGCCGCGAAGATGGAAGCCGCCTTCAAGGCCGCCGACAAGGATGGCGATGGCACACTCGACAAGGAAGAGGCGAAGGCGATGCCACGCGTCGCGAAGAACTTCGACAAGCTCGACGCGGACAAGGACGGCACCGTCGACATGAAAGAGATCGCCACGGGCATGAAAGGCGCGGCCAAGCAGAAGATGGGCAGGATGCATGACAAGGCCGGCGGCAAGTTCGCCGCTGCCGACAAGGATGGCGACGGCACCCTCGACAAGGAGGAAGCCAAGGCGATGAAGCACGTGGCCGAGCACTTCGACGAGATCGACGGTGACAAGGACGGCACGGTTTCGCTGGAAGAGATCCACGGTTACATGAAGATTCACAGGCACGGCAAGAGGATGTGACAGCGTCCCGATCGCCGCCCGCTGCAGCCCGCCTGAAGCTTCGAGCCGCGGCGGTGGCGGCCGGCCCCCACCTGCGAAGGCAGGGCCGGCACCCGGAACCGTTTCCTGTGACCGCAGGAGCATCTCCATGACATCGAACTCGGAAGCCGCCACGCTGGACCCCAACAGTGGCGAAACCCTCACCGAGCGCGCCTACGTGGCGCTCGAGGAACTCATCGTCCGCCTCGAACTGGCCCCCGGCAGCGTGGTGTCCGAGACCATGCTCTCCGAACGGTTGGGCATCGGCCGGACCCCCATCCGCGAAGCACTCCAGCGCCTTGCCCGCGAGCGGCTCGTGCAGATCCTCCCGCGGCGCGGCGTCATCGTCTCGACCATCGATGTGCGCGCCCAGCTGCGACTGCTCGAGCTGCGCCGCGAAGTGGAGCGCCTGGTGTCCCGCTGCGCCGCGCGCCGCGCGACCTCCGCGGAACGCGCGCGCTTCGGAGACCTTGCGAGGGAGTTCGAGGCGGCGGCCAACAACGGCGACGACCTGCACTTCATGCGGGTCGACCGCGAGTTCAACGGCCTCACGCTGACGGCTGCACGGAACGAGTTCGCCGCGGACGCCATGGGCACGATGCAATCCCTCGCACGGCGCTTCTGGTATCACCACTACCGTCAGGCGGCAGACATGCCGGAAGCCGCCCGCCTCCACGCAGCGCTAGCACGGGCCATCGCGTCGGCGGATGAACGCGGTGCCGCCTCGGCCCTCGATGCGCTGCTCGACAACATCGAGTCGTTCACGCGGGCCACTGTGTCGGCCGACGCGTGATGCGAAACAGGTCGATCGGTGGTTTGACGGATCGCCAGGACCACAACTAACATATCAGTCGTGTACTAACGGCACGAGGCCAGGGGGAACTGCGCGATGATGTCCGAACGCCAACGTCGATTCCGACAGGAGTACCAGGCAGGGATCAGCCCCGCCTACAACGGCCTCGTGCACGTGGGCGTGATGTACGCCGCCGGTCTCGCGGTGATCGGATTCTCTCTGTCGCAGATGCAGGGGGCGACGTGGGAGTGGCTGCTGGTGGTGCCGGTGTTCTTCTTCTCGAACCTGTTCGAGTGGTGGATCCACAAGTACGTGATGCATCGGCTCATCGACGTCTGGGCTCTGCGCGCCATCTACGACCGCCACACCCGCCAGCATCACCAGTACTTCACCGACAACGAGATGACGGTCGACTCCACGCGCGAGTTCCGGATCATCTTCTTCCCCTGGCGCGCGCTTGCGACCTTCATCGGGATGGGCGTTCCGTTCGCGCTGGCGCTCGGGTGGCTGCTAGGCCCGAACGCCGGCTATGTGCTGATGGTCACCATCGTCGGGCAGTACCTGATCTACGAGAGCTTCCATTACTGCTGTCACGTGCACGAGAACGCCTTCGTGCGATACATGCCGTTCGTGAACACGATCCGTCGGCACCACACCGCCCACCACAACATGGGGATCATGATGGATCGGAACATGAATCTCACGTTCCCGATCGCCGACTGGCTGATGGGCACCAGCGACCTCGACCGCGGATTGCTCGGCCACATCTTCAACGGCTACGACGAATCCCACATCCGGCCCGAGCTGAAGGCGGCCATCGACAAGCACTCGTTGCGGCACGCCTGATTTACGCGATCCCTGATTTACGCGATCCCTGATTCACGCAACGCCTAGTTCACGCATCGCGTCGCACTGAGGCATCCGACAGGGGTTCTGCCGCGCTCCGCCGGTAGAATCGGGCCTTCGCCATTCCGGCGCGCCCCGGTCACTGCGCATGCCCCCGAAGTCTTCTCGTCCCACGTTTCGCCGTCCGTCGCGCGCTGTCGTCATCCTCGTCGTCGTCGTGCTCGTCGCCATCGCCGCTGCTTTCGTCAGGCAACGCATGGGCACGCCGGTCGAGACCACGAACGTGATCCGCGAGGACCTCCGCCAAAGTGTCGTTTCCACGGGCCGCGTGATCGCCACCGCCCGCATCGAACTCGGCGCCCAGGTGGCCGGGACGGTGGCCGAAGTCGCCGTGGAGGAAGGCGACCGGGTGACAGCCGGTGACCTTCTCGTGCGGCTCGCGGACGACGAACCTCGCGCGGCGCTCGCCCAGGCCGAGGCAGCCCTCGAAGAAGCGCAGGCCCGACTCCGGCAACTGGCCGTGACGTCACTCCCCGTCGCCGAGCAGGCCCGCCAGCAGGCGGCCTCGGCACTCGTGCTCGCAAGACGGGAGCATGCGCGTGTGACGGCCCTCGCGGCCCAGGGCTTCTTCAGCGAGGCGCGGCTCGACGAGGCCAGTCGCAATCTCGAACAGGCCGAGGCGCATGGACGATCGACCCAACTCCAGGTGGACGCCGCCCGACCGCGCGGCAGCGACCACGTGCTTGCCATGACGCGCGAGGCCCAGGCGCGGCGCGCCGTCGAGGTCGCCCGCGCGAAGCTCGGCTGGACGCGGGTGCTCGCCCGGGCCGACGCCATCGTGCTGAAGCGCCGAGCGGAACCGGGTGACGTGGTCACCACCGGCACGAAGCTCGTCTCGCTCGGCGCCGGACCGCTGCAGATCGAACTGCAGGTCGACGAGAAGAACGTCGGCCTCCTCGCGATCGACAAGCCCGCAACGGTCGTCGCCGACGCCTACCCGGATCAGCCGTTCCAGGCGAAGCTCGTGCGCATCGCCCCGGCCGTGGACGCCCAGCGCGGCACCGTGCAGGTGAAGCTCGCGATGGACTCGCCACCGACCTTCCTCGTCCCCGACATGACGGTGTCCGCGGAGATCGCCGTTGCCGCGAAGTCCAACGTTCTCACGCTGCCGGCGGAGGCCGTGCGGGAGGCCAACAGCCCCGAGCCCTGGATCCTCGCCGTGCGCGATGGGCGTGCGGAGCGGCAACCGGTCCGCCTGGGCCTGCGTGGCAGCGGCCGCCTGGAGATCATGCAGGGGGCGGACGTGGGGGACCTGGCCGTGCTGCCGGGCGCCACGACGGTGGTGGCCGGCATGCGCGTCCGGTCTGCGCCCAAGGCTCCTCCGGCCGCGCCCAGGGCGGCGCCCAAGGACCCGGGAGTGCCGTCGCGGTGATCGCCGCCCCGATCGAATGGGTCATTGCACTGCGGTTCATGCGCGAGGGACGCATGCAGAGCGCCCTCATCATCACCGGCGTCACGGTGGGCGTTGCGGTGATCGTCTTCCTGACGACCCTCATCGACACGCTGCAGGCGAGTCTCATCGACCGCGTGCTGGGCAGCCAGGCGCACATCGTGGTGCGTCCACCGGAGGAGGTCGCGCGGCGCGTGCCGGCCGCGGCGGGGAGCGGCGTCACCGCGCGTGTGGAGCCGCGCGCGCAACGCCTCCGCTCCATCGACCAGTGGGAGAACCTGTACCCGCAGTTCAGCGGCGCCTCGGGCGTCACGGCGGCCTCGCCGCTGGTGTCGGGTCCGGGCTTCGCGGCGCGCGGATCGGCAAGCAAGTCGGTCGTGCTGATGGGCATCGATCCCGACCGGTACCGTCGCATCGTGAAGCTCGACACGGACATCGTGGCCGGCGCATACCGCGTCGGCGGGACCGACGCGCTGATCGGCATCGAGCTGGCGGCTGATCTCGGCATCGGCGTCGGTGACAAGCTGCGCGTGACGACGGCCGAAGGCGGCGAGGACGTCCTCACGGTCGCCGGCATCTTCGACGTCGGCAGTCGCGATCTCAACCGCCGCTGGGTGTTCGTGACGCTGCGGGTCGCGCAGACCCTGCTCGATCTTCCCGGCGGCGTCACCAGCATCGATCTCGTGGTCGAGCGGATCTTCGACGCCCAGGGCATCGCCGAGCGTCTGCAGGCGCAGACCGGGCTGAAGGTCGAGAGCTGGATGCAGACCAACGCACAATTGCTCGCCGCCCTGCGCAACCAGACCATCTCGAACAGCCTGATCCGCACCTTCGTCGTGATGATCGTGGCGCTGGGCATCTCCAGCGTGCTGGTGGTGTCGGTCGTCCAGAAGCAGAAGGAGATCGGCATCCTCCGCGCCATGGGCGCCAGCCGGCAGCGGATCATGGTCGTCTTCCTGCTGCAGGGCGCGACCTTCGGGCTCGCGGGATCGTTGGCCGGCGCCGGGCTCGGGACGGTGCTGCTGCACGTGTTCTCGACGATCTATCGCAATGCCGACGGCACGCCCATCTTCTCGCCGGAGGTCTCTCCGCGCGTGATGGCCGTCGCGTGCGTGACGGCCATCGTCGTAGGTCTCGTCGCCGCGGCCGTTCCCGCGCGACGCGCCGCAAGCCTCGACCCAGCGACCGCGATCCGCCATGGCTGAGACGGTTCTCCGGCTCCATGGCGTGCGCAAGTCGTACAACATCGGCACTCCCGTGGAGGTCGAGGTCCTGCACGGCATCGATCTCACGCTCGAACGCGGGGAATTCGTCGCGCTGATCGGGCCCTCGGGTTCGGGCAAGAGCACCATGCTGAATCTGGTGGGCCTGCTCGAGCGGCCCACTGCCGGCCGCGTGGAGATCACCGGGCAGGACGCCACGGCACTGGACGAGGACGCCGTCACGCGGCTGCGCGGCCGGTCGATCGGATTCGTGTTCCAGTTCCATCACCTCGTCCCGGCGTTCACGGCCGCGGAGAACGTCGCGATGCCGCTCATGCTGGAACGTGGCCATTCCGACGCCGCGATCCGTGCCCGGGCCCTCGAACTGCTCGACCGTGTGGGGCTCGCGGCGCACGCGCACAAGGTGCCGGGTCAGCTGTCCGGTGGCCAGCAGCAGCGCGTCGCGATCGCGCGCGCGCTCTCGTTCGATCCGCCGCTCCTGCTCGCGGACGAGCCCACCGGCAACCTCGACACCGTGAGCGCCGACGAGGCCTTTGCACTCATGCGCGAGTTCAACCGCCGCGCCGGCATCACCTTCCTGCTGGTCACGCACGACCCTCGCCTGGCACAGCGTTGCGACCGCATCATCGAACTGCTCGACGGCAGCGTCCTCCGCGATGCGCCGTCGGGCACCGCCCTGGAAGCCCGATGAGTCACGCCCTCCGCTTTTGGCACGTATTCGTCCTCGTCGCGCTCGCGGCGCTCGCAGGCGCCGTCCGCGCCGACACGATCCTTCTCGACAGCGGCGACCGGCTGAGCGGCCGCATCCTGCGTTACGAGAGCGGGCGCTACGAACTCGAAACGTCCTACGCCGGGACAGTGCGCATCGACGGGGGACGCGTCGTGTCGGTCGAAATGGAGGACGAGGTCACCTTGCTCCTGGAGGACCGCTCGAAGCGCGTCGGACGACTCGTCGTCGACAGCGGACAGATGGCCGTCCGCCAATCCGACGAGGCGGATCCTGTCCCGGTGGATCGCAAGACGATCGTGACGATGACGCGGGGCCGGGAGGACAAGAGCGAATGGCGCGTCGCGGGCCGGCTTGCGCTCGGCGCGTCCGACACAGCGGGCAACACCGAGGTGCGGCGCCTCAACTTCGATGGCGAGGTGACGGCGCGCCGGGACCTCGACCGCGTGATCCTGAACGGCCGCGGCAACCAGGCCACCCAGGCGGCCGCGCAGACCGAAGCCAATGCCACGGTCGGCCTCAAGTACGACCGGTTCCTGAGCCGGCGCTGGTACGCCTACGCCGCAGGCACCATGGAGCACGACGAGTTCAAGCAGCTGCGATTGCGTCGCACGTTCGGCGCCGGGAGCGGCTTCCAGGCCCTCGATACCGCGCGCACCACCCTCGCACTGGAAGGCGGTCTCGACCGCGTGCTGACCGACTTCTTCGGATCCCCCGACGACCAGACGGTGGCCGCGCGCCTCGCACTGCGCTTCGACCACTGGCTGGTCGAGGACCGCGTCCAGTTCTTCCATTACGAGCAGAACTATCTCTCGCTCAGCGATCTGTCGGGAAGTTTCCTGCGCACGCAGACCGGCCTGCGGCTGCCGATCAGCCGGCAGCTGACGGCGAATCTCCAGTTGAATGTCGACTGGGACGGCGACCCGGCGCCCGGTCGCAAACACGTGGACCGGATGCTCGTGTTCTCGATCGGCTATCGGTGGTGACGCATGTCCGCGCGATCGGCCCTTGCGCGGCCGTCCCTGTGGCAGCCGCTGGAGGGCTGGCGCGTCGATGCGTCAGCATCTGTCTCGCCCTCGCCCCCGCGATTACTGCGGCCAGCGATCCGCCAGCCGCGATGCACCTGGATGGCGGCGAAGGCGACGGGGTCCGCCGCATCGCTGCGGGCCTCTCGTGGCCTGGCTGGACAGACCTGCCGTGCGACCGCGGATGCCGGGCCGAGGTATGGTGGACGGTGCGCGTCTCGCGCTGGTGGCAACCGCACTACCGCGGCCCCCACCAGGATCTCTGGGATGTGAGCGCGATGCCCGCGCTGCGCATCGGCAGTCATGCGGCCGGACCGCGCTTCTTTCTGGAGATGGGCGCCGGCTTCCACTATCTTTCGGATCAGGACATCGGGCGCACGCGCGGCTTCGGCACGTCGTTCCAGTTCGGCGAAACTCTTGCGGCCGGAATCGAGTTCGGCACCCGACACGAGCAGGCCCTCGCCGCCCGCATCGAGCACATCTCGAACGGCGGGCTCGAGGCCCCCAACAACGGCATCACCTTCTTTCTTCTCGAATACCGTCACGACCTCCGCTGATCGCATGAATCCTTCCGCATCCACCCTGGTGTTCTTCAGCAACACCGACGATCCCGCACCCTGGCAGGCGGCCATCGCCGCCGCGGTGCCCTCCATCACCTTCCGCGTGGCGCCCCACACCGGCCCCGTCGACGCGGTCCGGTATGCGCTGGTGTGGAAGCCGCCCCGCGGCTGGCTCGCGCAGTTTCCGAACCTCCGCGCGATCCTTTCGCTCGGCGCTGGCGTCGATGCATTGCTGGAGGATCCCACGCTGCCCGCGGGCATTCCCATCACGCGCATGGTCGACGCAGGCATGGGGCGGCAGATGGCGGAATACGCGACCTATGCGGTGATGCATTTCCATAGGCACATGCAACGCTATTCCGCCCTGCAGCGCGAGGGCCGCTGGGCGCCGCTCGAGCCGGTTTCGGCCGCGCGGTTCACGGTCGGCATCATGGGCCTCGGGGTGCTCGGCGCCCAGGCAGCGCAGATGGTCGCGTCACTCGGCTATCCGGTGCTGGGTTGGAGCCGGACACCGAAGCACGTCCCAGGTGTCGAGGTCGTCTCGGGCAACGATGCCCTGCCGGGCTTCCTCGGTCGCACGCGGCTGCTGCTCAATTTCCTGCCGCTCACACCGGCAACCCGCGGCGTCATCGACGCGCAACTGCTCGCGATGCTTCCGCGCGGTGCGTTCGTCGTGAACCTCGCGCGGGGCGGTCACCTCGTGGAACCGGATCTCCTCGCAGCGCTGGACCGGGGCCACATCGCGGGCGCGATGCTCGATGTCTTCGAACACGAGCCGCTACCGCCCACGCATCCGTTCTGGCAGCACCCGGCCGTGGTGGTGACGCCGCACGTCGCCGCCGTGACGCAGGCGGAGGACGCCGCAGCGCAGGTGATCGCGAACCTGCAGCGGCTGGAACGCGGCGAGATGCCCGTCGGCCTGGTGGATCGCAGCGCCGGCTACTGAGGCGGGATCACCGGCCCGGCCGTGGCCGCAGAACCATCGTGCCGTCGCTCATGGTCACCTCGAAGTGGCGGAGGAAGTTCTGGCCGAGAAGCGCACTGCCGGCCATCGGCGGACTCACGGCGACGGACAAGCCCGAAAGGTCGAAACAACCTGCACGGACGCTGCGACCGCGCACCACGCGCCCGGAGATGTTGCCGGCGGCCGTGCGGAATCCGGCGGGATCACCCTCGGGCAGCCCGATGCGGGTCGCATCGGGGCCACCCACCGTGACCGTGGTGGCCCCGGTGTCGACGACGAAGCGGACCGGCTTGCCGTCGATGGCGCCGTCGACGTAGTAGTGACCGTCGTGGGCGGCGGCGAGTCGCAGCACCTGAGACGAATCGCCGTCTTCGCAACCGGCCACCGCGGCGGGCTGCGTCGCGTAATCGAAGGCCACATAGCCGGCCGCAATGAGTGCGAGCCAGACGATGCCGGCAACCAGATGGCCGTTCATCGGCGAACGCCCGACGCCGGACGGGGAATCACCGCCCTCACAGCCAGAGCATCATCCCCAGCTCCTGCGGGTGCGTCAGCAGCTCGTGATACGGATACAGGCGCACGCGGTACTCGAGCCTGCCGCACATCTCGGGGGTCAGTTCGAGTACGAAGCGATGCTCGCCCTGCTCGGTGCGCGTGCCCTCGGCTTCGAAGCGGAAGTGCGCCGTCTGCTTCAGGGCGGGCTCGTGGGTGTGGCGCCCCATCACGAGCTCGAGCATGACGTCTTCGGGTTGCAGGCCACCCAGTTGCACGGCGACCTCGATCCGCACCCCCTGTCCGAAGGGAATGCGCTTCGTCGGCGTGTCGAGGCGGCGCATCTTCACGTGCGGCCAGTTCGACCGCACGTGCGCCTTCCATTCCGCGACCCGGCGCGCACCCGCGAAGCCGGTTTCGCTGAAGCGGCGCCACTGGCGCGTGGCCGGCAGGTAGAAGTTGCCCACGTACTCCTGAACCATCCGCAGCGAGTTGAAGCGCGGCAGGAGGGTGGCCATGGAGCGCTTCGCCATCCGCACCCACTCGGGCGAGTAGCCCATCTCGTTCCGCGTGTAGTAGGCCGGAATCACATGGTCCTGCAGGAGTTCGTAGAGCGTCTTCGCCTCCTCGGTATTGCGACGATGCTCGTCCATGCCCTCCGACACGGGCTTGATCGCCCAGCCGTTGCGACCGTCGTAGCCTTCGTCCCACCAGCCGTCGCACACCGAGAGATTCAGCACGCCGTTGATGCCCGCCTTCATGCCCGATGTTCCGCTCGCCTCGAGCGGATAGACGGGATTGTTGAGCCACACGTCCACCCCGGACACCAGGCGCCGCGCGAGGCGGAGGTCGTAGTTCTCGGTGAAGAGGACACGCCCTTCGAACTCGGGCATGCGCGCGACCTGGCAGATGCGCCGGATGAGGTCCTGGCCGGGCACGTCGGCGGGATGCGCCTTGCCGGCGAACACGAATACGACAGGGCGCTTCTCGTCGCCGATGATCTGCCGCAACCACGCCGGATCGTGGAACAGCAGGGACGCGCGCTTGTACGTGGCGAACCGCCGCGCGAAGCCGATGGTGAGGACGTTCGGATTCGCGGGGTCGGTGTACTTCAGCAACCGGTCGAGATGCGCCTCGGACCCCTTGTTGCGGAAGTGCTGCGCCGAGATGCGATGGCGCACGAGGTGCAACATCTGCGCCTTCAGCGACTGGCGCACGCTCCAGAAGAGATGGTCGGGGATCGCGTCCACCTGGTCCCAGAAGTGGACGTCGGTGACGTGGTGGCTCCAGTCGAAGCCGAGATACCGCTCGAAGACGTCGCCCCACTGCTGCGCGAGGAACGTCGGCACGTGCACGCCGTTGGTGACATACCCGATGGGGTTGTCGTCGGGATCGATCTCCGGCCACATCGACTGGAGGATCTGCGACGACACGCCGCCGTGGATGCGCGAGACGCCGTTGTGGAAGCGCGACCCCCGGATCGCGAGCGCGGTCATGTTGAACTCGTGACCGTCGCGCGTGCGACCCATCGCGAGGAAGTCCTCCTGCGGCAGCCCGAGTTCCGCCGCAAAGCGCTCGAAGTAGTGGGTCATCATGTCTTCGGCGAAGTGGTCGTGACCCGCAGGTACGGGTGTGTGGGTCGTGAACACGGTGTTCGCGGCGACGGCTTCCTGGGCCGTCGGGAAGTCCATGCCCTGTTGCACCATCGCGCGCATGCGCTCCAGCACGAGGAACGCCGCGTGGCCCTCGTTGATGTGCCAGACGGTGGGCTTGTGGCCGAGGGCCGCCAGGGCGCGCACGCCGCCGATGCCGAGGATGATCTCCTGCTCGATGCGATCCTTGCGGTCGCCGCCGTAGAGCCGGTGGGTGATGTCTCGATCGTCGGCCGCGTTGGCTTCGAGATCGGTGTCCAGCAGCACCAGCGTCACGTGGCCGATGGTGACGCGCCAGACCTTGACGGTGACCGTGCGTCCGGGGAGGTCCACGTGTACCAGCACCTCCGTGCCGTCCTCGCGGAGCACGGGCTCCACCGGCATCTCGTCGAAGTCGGAATCGGAGTAGGAGGCGTGCTGGTTGCCATCGGCATCGATGGTCTGCGAGAAATAGCCCTGCCGATACAGAAGCCCCACGCCGACGAACGGCAACCGCATGTCGCTCGCGGCCTTGCAGTGGTCTCCGGCGAGGATACCGAGCCCGCCCGAATAGATGGGGAGCGACTCATGGAAGCCGAACTCCGCGCAGAAGTACGCGACGAGATCGTTGGCGCGCAGCCATTCCGAGCCATCGCGGCGCAGGGGTTCGTCGTGGTACGTGTCGTATACCGACAGGACGCGGTTGAAGCTGTTGAGGAACACCGGGTCGTCGGCGGCCTGCAACAAGCGCTTCTCGTCGATCCGCTTCAGGAATGCCTTCGGGTTGTGGCCGACGGCATCCCATAGCCGGGTGTGCAGCCTCTGGAAGAGCGAGCGCGTGGGGCGATCCCAGCTGTACCAGAGGTTTCCGGCGAGCTCCTCGAGCCGCTCGAGTCGCTTCGGGATCTTCGGGTTGACCTCGAGGATGAAGGAAGTGCCTGGGGCCATGGGGCGGTCGCTCGTCGGTACGTGGAGATGCACGGGATTCTATCCCTTGCACCCCCACGCAGACGGCCCTCTACAACACGTAGCGCGCGAGATCCTCGGTCGCCGCGATGTCCGACAGGCGGCTGTCCACGTAAGCGCCGTCGATCACGAGAGTCTCCCCCTCGCGCCGCGGGGCTTCGAACGAGACTTCCTCCAGCAGGCGCTCCATGACGGTGTAGAGGCGCCGCGCGCCGATGTTCTCCGTCTTCTCGTTCACCTGCCAGGCGATCTCGGCGAGGCGGCGGATGCCGTCGGGCTGGAAATCGAGCGTGACGCCTTCGGTGGCGAGCAGCGCCTCGTACTGCCGCACGAGGCAGGCATCCGTCGACGTGAGGATGCGCTGGAAGTCGTCCACCGAGAGCGACGTCAGCTCCACGCGGATGGGGAAGCGGCCCTGCAGCTCGGGGATGAGGTCGGACGGCTTCGAGAAGTGGAACGCGCCGCTGCCGATGAAGAGGATGTGGTCGGTCTTGATCATCCCGTACTTGGTGGTGACCGTCGTGCCTTCGACCAGCGGCAGCAGGTCGCGCTGCACGCCCTGCCGGGAGACGTCCGCCCCCTGGGTCTCGGAACGGCTCGCGATCTTGTCGATCTCGTCGATGAAGACGATGCCGTTCGACTCGACGTTGGCGACGGCGCGGGTCTTCAGTTCCTCGTCGTTCACGAGCTTCGCGGCCTCCTCGTCGGTGATGAGCTGCATCGCCTCGCAAACTTTCATCTTGCGCATCTTGCGGCGCCCGGTGCCGAGGTTCTGGAACATCCCCTGGATCTGCGAGGTGAGTTCCTCCATCCCCGGCGGCGCCATGATCTCCATGTTCGCCTGGGCCTGCGCCACGTCGATCTCGATCTCGCGGTCGGCCAGTTCCCCCTCACGCAGACGCTTGCGGAATTTCTGGCGCGTGGAGTTCTCGCTGTCGTCCCGCACGGGCGCGGTGCCGAAGGGTTCGCGGGCGGGCGGCAGCAGCACGTCGAGGATGCGTTCCTCGGCGGCATCCTCGGCCCGCGCGCGCACCTTCTTCATCTCCTGCTCGCGCGCCTGCTTGATCGCCATCTCCGCGAGGTCGCGGATGATCGAGTCGACATCCCGGCCCACGTAGCCCACCTCGGTGAACTTGGTGGCTTCGACCTTGATGAACGGCGCGTCCGCGAGCCTGGCGAGGCGCCGCGCGATCTCCGTCTTGCCCACGCCCGTGGGCCCGATCATCAGGATGTTCTTCGGCGTGATCTCGTGGCGCAGGGGCTCGGCCACCTGCTGCCGCCGCCAGCGGTTGCGCAGCGCAATGGCGACGGCCTTCTTCGCCGCGCCCTGGCCCACGATGTGGCGGTCGAGTTCGTGGACGATCTCCTGGGGGGTCATGCCGGACATGGGGATTCTCGCAATGCAGGGTTCGGACGGCGTTCGAGGGAAAGGGCCGGGCGCTCGCGCCGGCACCTCGCGTCAGTCGAGCGTCTCGATGGTGTGGGACTGGTTCGTGTAGATGCAGATGTCGCCGGCGATGGTGAGCGCCTTCTTCACGATGTCACCCGGGCCCAGCTCGGTGTTCTCGAGCAGTGCGCGGGCCGCCGCCTGGGCGTACGACCCGCCGCTGCCGATGGCCACGAGGCCCAGCTCGGGTTCGAGGACGTCGCCCGTACCCGTGATGATGAGCGAGCTCTGGCGATCGGCGACAGCGAGCATCGCTTCGAGGCGCCGCAGGATGCGGTCGGTGCGCCAGTCCTTCGCGAGTTCGACAGCAGAGCGCACGAGATGCCCCTGATGCTTCTCGAGCTTCGACTCGAAGCGCTCGAAGAGCGTGAAGGCATCGGCGGTGCCGCCGGCGAACCCGGCGAGGATGCGGTCGTGGTGCAGGCGCCGGACCTTCCGCGCCGTGGACTTCACGACGATGTGGCCGAGGGTGACTTGGCCGTCGCCACCGAGGGCGACACGCTCGCCGCGGCGGACCGACACGATGGTCGTGCCATGGAACTGCTCGCTCATTGGGGTTCCGTCACGACTTGGGGATACCGACGATGGTGGCACTGCGGCCGAGATTCAAGAGTTCGAAGAGCACGGTGACCAGTTGGTTGGGCCGGATGAGCCGGACGGTGCGCGACTGGGCCGCCGCGGCCTCGACGATGCCGGCCAGCGTCTGCGCGGCCAAGGGGTCCATGCGGTCCACGGACGACACATCGAGATTCACGTACTGGTTGACCGCCGCGTACTCGGCAACGGCGATGAGCTGCGGGTCCTCGGCGCCGGTGATGTTGCCCGTGAGCCGCAGGCTCTCGCGCTTCGTGTATCGGGGTTCCTCGCGCCGTTCGGCGGTGGCGGGCTGCGCGGCCTGTGGCAGAGGCAACGCCTCCCACGCCGGCGCCGCGACGTTGGCCGCGAGCGCGTACTCCAGCGCGGTCCGCTCGAAGCGCTCGCGATCCTGCGCGAGACGCAGCGTGAGGAGCTGCAGTTCCCAAACGGCAGTGAGCGCCGGCCGCTGCCCGAGGAGCGGGACCAGACGCCGGGCGAATTCCTCGGCGCCCGTCAGCACGAGCCCGGTGCCGCCAGTCACGAGATCCTGCAGGACGGCGCGCAACAGCCCGCAGCCGACGGCCTCGGCCGAGGTGAGCCGCGAGAGATCGAGATGCAGAACTGGATGCCGGTCCGCTGCAGCCCGCAGTGTCGCGAGCGCCGCCATCTGGGATGCGTCGAGCGCGCCGCCGAGGGACACGCACCCCGCACCGCCGGGCCGCAACGCGTCGGGAAGCCGGGACTCGCGCAGATGGCGGTCCCGTTCGGAGGGGGGGTCCTCGCCGAAGCGCATGCGATAGCGTGCGACGAGGGCCTCGTACTGCGTCCACCGGCCGCTCATGCGCTCGATCTCGAGCAGCAGATGCCAGGGACGGGCCAACTCCGAGGACGCCGCGACAGCCGCCTCGAGAACACCGCGCGCCGAGAGCGTGTCGCCGCGCGCGTGCATGAGCGCGGCCTGCCGCACGGCATCGGGCAGTCCGGGTGCCAGCTCGGTCACTTCGAAGGGATCGGAACTCATGGAGCGCGATTCACGGCGGCGGAAGACCGCCCGCCGTGACCTGTGGGTCGACGAAGAGGACGAAGGGTAATCGCGGCCCCGGGCGGGGTGCAACCGCGGGGCCCTGCCGAGTCCGGGCCGGCGGCTCGGCGATCGACTCCTCAGAACGACCCGTTCACGCCGACCATGAAGTTCCGGCCCGCCATCGGCGCGATGTCCTTCAGCGTCGACGTATGGATGCGGATCTCCTCGTTCAACAGGTTGTTCGCGCGGAGGAAGAGTTCGAGCTTCACGGGCAGCATCTGCGGAACCACGTACGTGAGGCGGGCGTTCACGAGCGTGTAACCGTCGGTCGCCAGCTCGTTGTCCGTGACGCGATTCTGGCTGCTGGCGCGGATGGCTTCGACGCGGCCGGTCATGCCGGCCTCGCGCCAGGTCGCCGCGACCGACATCCGGAGCGGGGCGATGCGCGGCAACGGGGTGCCCGTGGTGGCGTTCTCTGCGCGGGTGTAGTCGCCGCGGACGTCCACGTGGAACTCGCGATCCTCGATGTCGACGATGTGGAAGCGCGCCTCGGCCTCGACACCCCGAAGGTTGGCGCGGACCCCTTCGAACGTGGAGATCGGAAGTCCGGTGCCGCCGTCGACGGCCCCGGTGGGCAGCAGCGCGATGAAATTCGAGAACCGCTGGGCGAAGACGCCGATGCTGCCGGTGGTGGACCCGGAGCGCTTGCGGATGGCGAGGTCGATGGCGGTGGAGCGCTCCAGCCGCTGCCCGCGGTTACCCACTTCGAAGAGGCCGGTCGCGATGTGCGGGCCGTTGGCGAACACCTCGGCGTAGTTGGGCGCGCGCTCGGTGTAGGAGAGGTTCGCGGCGATGGCGTACTCGCCACCGAACGGGTACAGCGCGCCGGCCGATCCGCTGCTCGCGGTGAAGTCGCGCGACTCGGTCGGCGTGAAGTTGGGCAGTTGCTCGTCGGCGGTCATCCGGACGCTGTCGACGCGGGCGCCGGCCGAGAAGCGGATCGGCCCGATCGGGGCTTCCTCGTACACGAATGCCGACGCCGTCCGCGTGTTGACGGGCGGGACGAAGGCCTCGTCGCCGAGTGCCTGGAAGCGCGAGTTCTGGAGCTGGAACCCGAACGCGCCCTCCAGCAGGCCGACCTTGCGATGGCGCAGGTCGAGGCGGGCGTCGTAGCCCTTGTGCTTGAAGGTCGTGCCGGGGTCCACGCCCTCGAACTCGGTGTGGCGATAGTCGGTGTAGCCCACATGGAGCTTGGCGGTCTCGACGAAGCCGAGGTCGCGCAACTCGCCCGCGAGATCGTAGCGATTCTGGCGCTGGTCGATCGTCACCTCGCGCTCGGCGACCGTGCCGTAGTTGCTGTTGTACTGCGCGGCCGAGATGCCGAGGTGACCGCGCTCGAAGAGCGCCGAGCCGCCCACGGCCATGCCGTCGGTGGTGCTCGCGCTGTTGGGCAGGCGGTTGCGCGCCGTGTTCTCGGGGTTGGTCGGGTCGGTGGCGATCCTGCGGGCAGACCACGCGAGGCCGGGGATGCGCAGGTCACTCGTGTCGCGCCGGAAGGCGTCCACGTGCAGCGCGAACTTCTCGGTGCCGCCGTCCAGTTTCACGACGCCAGCGCGCTCGTCCGCCGCGCCACCCAGCCGGAGCTGCGCGGCCCCGCTGATGCCTTTCTCGGGGGCGAACGCGGGAATGCGGTTGTCGATGGCGTTCACCACGCCGCCGATGGCAGACCCACCGTAGAGGAGAGTTGCGGGGCCGCGCACGATCTCGATGCGATCGACCGTGAGGGGTTCGACGGCCACGCCATGGTCGGGACTCGACCCGGACGCATCGAGCACGGCCGTGCCGTTCTGGAGGATCCGCACCCGTTCGCCGTCGAGGCCACGGATGATGGGCCGGCTCGCATTGGGCCCGAAGTAGCTGGAGCTGATCCCCGTCTCGTTCGCGAGGGTCTCGCCGAGCGTCGACTCGAGGCGGAGGCCGAGCTTCGCGCCCTCCAGCACATCGGCCGGACGCACCATGTCGAGCAGCGCGCTGCCAAGCGGGTTGCCGGTGATGATCACGGGCGGCGCTTCGACCGCGCCACCCCCGCCGTTGGTGCGCGGCGGCTGCTGGCCCTGGACGACCGCCGGTAGCGCGACGAGAACAGTGAGACCGAGGCGGGAGAGCATCTTCATGGCGGCGTTCCGGGTCCTGGGGAGCATGCGAGCGGCGGCGACACGGGGTGGGAGGTGAAACATTGTTGCGATGAGGGGCAGGAGTCTAGACCCGTTCGCGGCCGCGTGTCATCCGCGCGCCGATCACCCGCCAGTCCCACTCACACCCCGGCCCCACCCGCCGGCTGGCGAGCCCGCTCAGAACTCGGCGGTGAGGGCCGGCCCTTCGTGCGGTGTGTCGTCCCAGTGGGTCAGCCGGAGGCGGGTGCCGTCCCACACGAGGCGGTTGATGCTGGCGTTGTCGACCGTGAAGGTCCGCGGGGCATCGAGCTTCATCCCGGTGGCGAGCCGGTAGATCTGATCGAGCACGCCGCCGTGGGTGACGACGAGAACGGCCTCGCCGGCATGCCGGTTCGCGATCTCGGTCAGCACCTCCGCCACGCGCTCGCGCAGCACGACCAGGCTCTCGCCGTGCTCGAAGTGCACGTGCAGATCGCGCGCCTTGTAGCGCACGAACATGTCCGGGAACTGGCGCTCGGCCTCGGCGAACGTGAGGCCCTGGAAGACGCCGAGATGGCGCTCGCGGAGCCGCGGGTCGGTGACGATGTCCATCATGCGGCTGCTGGCCGTCGGCGCGGCGGTCTCGAGCGTGCGACCGAGATCGCTCGTGTAGATCGCTGCGAGCGGCTCGCCGACGAGGCGCGCGGCGAGGGCTTCGGCCTGCGCGCGACCGTCTTCATCGAGGCGGCTGTTGAGATGGCCCTGGATGCGCCCGGCAGCGTTCCATTCGGTCTGGCCGTGGCGCACGACGATGAGCCGCGTCGGCGCGGCGTGGGTGGTCATACCGTCTGACACAGGAGCCCCTTCAGATACTCGCCCTCGGGAAAGCCGAGGCTCACGGGATGATCCGCGGCGGCGCTCATGTGATGCAGCAGCCGCACGTTCGTGCCGGCATCGGCCGCGGCGCCGGCGACGATCTTCTGGAAGAGATCGCGCGACACGCCGCCCGAGCACGAGAACGTGAAGAGCAGGCCACCCGGGCGAAGCAGGCGCAGCGCCCAGAGATTGATGTCCTTGTATCCGCGGGACGCGCGCTCGGCCATGGCAGCGGTCGGCGCGAACTTCGGCGGGTCGAGCACGATCACGTCGAACTGGCGGCCCTGGTCGCGGAACTTGCGCAGCTGGGCGAAGACATCGGCCTCGATGAAATCGGCGCGAGCCTCCGGCAGGCCATTCAGGTGCACGTGACGGCGCGCGGCGGCGAGCGCATCCGCGGAGCTGTCGACCGCGGTGACGTATGCAGCGCCGCCCGCGAGCGCGTTCGCGGTGAAGCCGCCCGAGTAGCAGAAGCAGTCGAGCACCTCACGGCCCTCGACGAGGTCGCGCAGGAGCGCTCGGTTGTCGCGCTGATCGAGATAGAAGCCGGTCTTGTGACCATGCCGCACGTCGACTTCGTACACGAGGCCGGCCTCCTCCATCACGACCCGCTCGTCCGGCGCGCCACCCCGCAGGGCCTCGACGCGGGGCTGGATGCCCTCCAGCGCCATCACCTCGGCGTCGGAGCGTTCGAAGACACGCTCGATGCCCGTGGCGGCGACCAGCGCGTCGACGATGGCCTCGCGCCACCGCACGGCGCCGGTGCTCGAGAGCTGCACGACGAGGCAATCGCCGAAGCGGTCGACGACGACGCCGGGAAGTCCGTCGGCCTCGCCGTGCACGAGGCGGATGCCGGGGCGCTCGCCGGGCTCCACGATGTCGTCGCGCTGCGCAACCGCCCAGCGCACGCGCTCGGCGAAGAATGCGGCATCGATGCGCGCGGATTCGTGGAAGTCCCACACCCGCGCGCGGATGCGCGAGTCCGGGCTGAAGGCGCCCCAGCCCAGGAACCCACCCTTCGCGGAGCGGAGTTCGACGGTGTCGCCCGCGGCAGGGTCACCATCGGTCCGGGCGACAGCGCCGCTGAACACCCACGGATGACGACGCTGGAGGGACCGTTCGCGATCGGGCAGGAGCGTGATGCGAGGCGTGCCGGACCTGCGCTCGCTCGGGGCGGCCGGCGGCGGGGGCTCGGTCTGGGATCGGGTCATGGCACTTGCACTCCTTGCGCGCGGAGGTGTTCCGCGTTCACGTGATTTCAGTGGTTCGGGTTCGAGGCCGCAGGCGTCAGGTGCCGGGCTTGCGCCGGGCCCTCGGATGGGCGGCATCGTAAGCCTTCGCGAGATGCTGCCAGTCGAGATGCGTGTAGACCTGCGTGGTGGAGATCGAGGCGTGACCCAGCAGCTCCTGCACCGCACGAAGGTCGCCACTCGATTGCAGCAGGTGCGAGGCGAAGGAATGGCGTAGCGCATGGGGGTACACGCGGCCCTCGATGCCCCGGGCCGCCGCCCGCGCCCGCAGGCTCTTGCGCACCGTGTCCTGCGCGAGGGAACCGCCGCGGCGGGACACGAAGACGCGCCGCTCGTCGGGCGCGGCCCACTCCGGTCGCCGCGTGAGCCACCGGGCCACGGCTTCCGCCGCCTGGGTGCCCACCGGCACGACACGCGTGCGGGAGCCCTTGCCGGTCACGCGCACCGTGCGTGCGACGAGGTCGATGTCGTGGATCTCGAGCGCGAGCGTCTCGCCGATGCGCAGCCCGGACGAGTACACCAGTTCGAGCAGCGCGAGATCGCGGATCGCGAGATCGTCGTTCTCCGTCCCGTCGAGCAGACGGGCGGTCTGGTCTGGCGACAACGTCGTCGGCAGCCGCTTCGGCGATCGCGGGGCCCGAAGCCCTCGACCCGGATTGGCGACGAGGCCGTGGTCGCGCACGAGATAGTCGAAGAACGATCGCCAGGCCGAGAGCTTTCGCGCGAGACTCCTGCCGCCCAGCCCGGCCCCGTGGAGCCGGGCGACGAAGCGACGAAGGTCCTGCGTGCCGAGATCGCGCATCGGGCGGCCCGCCGCGAGCCGCAGGAGATCGCGGATGTCGCGCGCGTAGTTCTCGACGGTCAACGCCGCGAGCCGGCGCTCCCCAGCGAGATGGGCAATGAAACCGGCGAGGAGCGCGTCACCCCCGGTCGATGCCTCCGGACTGCTAGCCATGGCGCGGAGTCCCCGCAGATGACATCAAGCGGGCGGCATCAGCCGGGCGGCAGCGACGCTCACGAGATCGCCCAGACGCTGGACGTAGAGCGTCCCGACCTGCGGAGCGAAGCGGGCGGGGTCATCCGAGCCGAGGGCGAGAAGACCGAACGACTGCTCGATGCGCAGCGCGACGTATGCGAAGGAGGCCAGGTTGGCGGCGCCTTCGCCGAACCAGTCGGCGGTCTCGAACATCGGGTTCGCGCTGAGATAGGGCTGGTTCAGGCTCTCGGCAAACACGCGCACCTCGGGGCTGATCTCGCCGAACTCGGGGCGCGTGGAGCGCGCGCCGCCCCACAGACGCAGCGCGACGCTGGGCACGCCGAAGTCCTGCCGGAGGTTGTGATAGAGCGAGGTCAGCAGGCCTTCGAGATCGGTCGCCATCATGATCGCGAGCGTGATGCGGTGGAGCCGCTCGATGGTGAGGTCGTTCTCCTGACCGAACTGGACCAACTCGCGCAGCTTCGTTTCGAGCGTGCGGGTCTTGTCGCGCAGCGTGACGATCTGGCGTTCGGAGATCGGAATCGCACGGCCGCCGTGCGGATGCGGGACGTAGATCTGGGCGAGCGTCTCGGCGTATTCGTCGAAGAACTCGGGATGATCCCGCAGATACTGGGCAACGTCGTCGGGATTGAGTCGCATGGGGGTCTGGGTTTCCAAGGGGTCCTGGGGATGGGGAAGGCCGGTGGGGTGGGAGCCGGTCATCGGACGACCGACAATGCGGCTGGCGCGTCCGGCAGTTCGATCTCGCCGTCGAAGACGGTCTCGGCGGGGCCGGTCATCATGACCGGGGCACCCTCGCCGTCCCAGCGGACGACGAGTTCGCCGCCGCGGGTGGCCACGCGCACGGGGCTGTCGAGCAGACCGCGACGGATGCCGGCCACCACCGCGGCGCAGGCACCGGTGCCGCAGGCGAGCGTTTCTCCGGCGCCCCGCTCGTACACGCGAAGGCGCACTGCGTGCCGGTCGACGACCTGCAGGAACCCCGCATTCACGCGCTGCGGGAAACGGGGGTGTGCCTCGATGAGCGGGCCCTCCGTCGCGACCGGCGCGCGATCGACGTCATCCACGATCTGCACCGCGTGCGGATTGCCCATCGACAGCACGCTGATCTCGCGCATGGTGCCGGCAACGTCGAGGCTGTGCGTGATCGCAGCGGCGGGCGCATCGAACGGGATGCGCACGGGATCGAAGATGGGCGGACCCATGTCGACCGTGACGCGGCCGTCGGGCTCGAGTCGCGGGACGATCACGCCGGACATGGTCTCGACGCGGATCTCGCGCTTGTCGGTGAGCCCACGGTCGTGGACGAAACGGGCGAAGCAACGGGCACCGTTGCCGCACTGCTGTACCTCGCCGCCGTCGGCGTTGAAGATGCGGTAGAGGAAATCGGTGCCGGATGTGCGGGGCGCCTCGACCACGAGCATCTGATCGCAGCCGACGCCGAATCGGCGATTGCTGAGGAGTCGGATCTGCACGGCGGTGAGCGGGATCGGCGCCTGCGTGGCATCGAGCACCACGAAGTCGTTCCCGGCGCCCTGCATCTTGGTGAAGCGCAATCTCATCGACCGGCCGCCATGGACGGCAGCGGTGCGAGCGCCTTCGACATGATGTGGTCGTCCATCACGAAGCCGTTGCCGATGTCGAACACCGCGGAATCGGTGATCTCGAAGCCGTGCTTGCGATAGGCGCCGATGGCCGAGGCATTGTTCTTGTTCACCTGGAGATAGAGCCTGTGGCAGCCGAGGGATCGTGCCTCCTGTTCGACGTGCTGCAGGAGGATGCCGCCGTGACCCCGACCGCGTTCGGTGTAGCGGATGTAGAGCTTGTCGATCTTCAGCTCCCCGGGAGCGGCGCCGAGCTCGTACTGAACGAAACCCGTCAGGATGCCGTCGCAGTGGAGGGTGTCCCACCAGACCCCTTCCTGGGAGAGCTGCGCCAGGATGACCGGCGGCGCGTAGCGCTGGGCGAGCATGTAGTCGATCTGCGACTGTCCGATGATACTCGCGTAGTGGTGCTGCCATGTGTCGCGGGTCAGCGCGACGAGGGCATCGATCTCCCCGGCGCGCAGAGGCCCGATCTGCAGATCATCACGCATGCGTTCTCCTCCTCATGTCCTCGGTGACTCGTGATCCTGCCTTGTCATGCGTGGCCCCGAAAGGGCGGCAGGGCACCGGATCGGTCGATGCGGCCCGCGGCACCTGCGATGTCAATACACGCGGGGAGCACCTTCGGGCCGGGTCTTGAAGCGCTTGTGCAGCCACAGGTACTGCTCCGGCATCTCGAGAATGCGCGCCTCGATGAAGGCATTCATCCGCCGGGTGTCGTCCTCCACGCTGTCGCCGGGGTAATTGTCCCATGCCGGATAGGCACGGATCACGTACCCCTCTCCGCCGGGCAACTGGCGTATCACGACCGGCACGATGGGCGCCCGGGTGAGGCGGGCGATCCGCGAGAGCGCGGTGACCGTCGCCGTCTCCACGCCGAAGAACGGCACGAAGATCGAATCGCGCGCGCCGAGATCCATGTCGGGCGAGAGCTGCAGGGAGTAACCGTCACGGTAACCGCGCAGGATCGACTTCACGCCCTCGTTGCGAGCGATGAGCTTCGCCCCGTTGAAGCGGGAACGCACCCGCAGCAGGAACTCGTCGAAGAACCGGTTCTTCTGATGGGCGTACACGGCAATGCCCCGGTATTCGAGCGTGAGCCGGATCCCTTCGAGGTCCAGCGCCGCGAAGTGCGGCACGAGCAGGATGAAGCGGCCGTCCGGAGGAACGTGATGCCAGTCCTCCAGACGCACCACGCTGCGCAACCGCTCCTCGGAACCGAACCACGCGATCGACGATTCGAGCAGGGCCCGACCGAAGCACTGGAAGTGACGCCGGGCGACCGACTCGCGTTCCGCGTCGGTCCAATGGGGGAAGCACAGTGCGAGGTTCGTGCGCACGACATGACGCCGCTCGCGGGACGCCAGGAAGAGGACCCGCCCGAGGCCGCGGCCCATCGGCGCGAGCACCGACAGCGGCAGATGATGCATCAGGCGGAAGACCCCGAGGAGGGCGCGAAGCGGGAGGTCGGTCATGCCGCCTCCTGGGGACGGGGAGGCGCCCGACGCGGCGCCTTGTAGCGGTTGTAGCTCCAGAGATACTGCTCGGGACAGCGACGGACGACGCTTTCCACGGCGGCATTCAGCAGGGCCGCACCGTCGGGCGCTGCCAGATCGGCATCGAGTGCCTCGAGGGTCAGAGCGAATCCGGCGCCCTTGGGAAGTCGTCGCGCAAATGCGATCAGTACGACGCAATCCGTGGCCTTCTGCAGTCGACCGACCAGGGTCATCGTGAATGCGGGGCGCCCGAAGAACGGAGCCCAGGCCCCTTCGCCGAAGCCGGGGACCTGGTCGGGGAGCAGGCCCACGGCCTCGCCTGCACGCAGGGCCTTGAGGAGTCGACGAACTCCGGTGAGAGTGGTCGGCGCGAGGGTGCCCAGACCGCCCGTGCGGCCCGCGCGGAGGAGGGGTTCGAGCCAGGCGAGCTTCGGCGGTCGGTAGAGGATGGTGATCGGCAGTTTGCGCGCGGCGTGGAGCGCAGCGATCTCGAAGCAACCGATATGGGGCGTGAGGAACAGCACGCCGCGGCCGGCTGCGCGGGCGGCATCGACGAGTTCCCATCCGTGCACCGCACGCATCAGCGCATCGGCGCGTTCGGGCGGGCGGAACCAGATGGCGGGGAGTTCGAGCGCGCCCTTGCCGAGTTCGGCCACGACCCGCCGGCGCAGGCGGGCAAGATCTGCCGGGTCGCGCGCCACAGCGCTCGCTGCGAGATTCTCGGACAGACGCCGCGCGTAACGGGGAGACGCAAGGTAGACCAGCCAGCCCGCCATCGCGCCCAGCCCGTGCAGCCAGCGCAGAGGTAGCTGCGCCAGGGCGCGCAGCAGGAATGCAAGCATCGGGGATTTCGTGTCGTCTTCGGGTCGGGCAGGGATTCTGCTACCCTCGCACGCTACCTATTCCAAACGCGCGAAGGCTAGTGACATGAGCGAGTTTCTCTTCACCTCGGAATCCGTGTCCGAAGGACATCCGGACAAGGTTGCAGATCAGATTTCCGATGCGGTGCTGGACGCGATCTTAGCCCAGGACCGCTTCTCCCGCGTCGCCGCCGAGACGCTCGTGAACACCGGGCTGGTCGTCATGGCCGGCGAGATCACGACGAATGCAATCGTCGACTACCAGCAGGTCGCGCGCGACACCATCAAGCGCATCGGCTACGACAACACCGATTACGGCATCGACTACCGCGGTTGCGCGGTGCTCGTGGCCTACGACAAGCAGTCGCCCGACATCGCCCAGGGCGTGAACGAAGGGCAGGGCATCGACCTCGACCAGGGTGCGGGCGACCAGGGCCTCATGTTCGGCTACGCGTGCGACGAGACCGCGCAGCTGATGCCGATGGCCATCCACCTCTCGCACAGGCTCGTGGAACGCCAGTCAGAACTCCGCCGCGATGGCCGCCTGCCGTGGCTGCGCCCGGACGCGAAGTCCCAGGTCACCGTCCGGTACGTGAACGGCCGTCCCGACTCGATCGACACGGTGGTGCTCTCCACGCAGCACGCCCCCGAGATGACGCACAAGCAGATCGAGGAAGCTGTCATCGAGCACATCGTGAAGCCGGTGCTGCCGAAGGAACTGATGAAGGGCGAGGTGCGCTACCTCATCAACCCGACCGGCAAGTTCGTGGTCGGCGGCCCGCAGGGTGATTGCGGCCTGACCGGCCGCAAGATCATCGTCGACACTTACGGTGGCTCGGCGCCGCACGGCGGTGGCGCCTTCTCAGGAAAGGACCCTTCCAAGGTCGACCGCTCCGCCGCCTACGCCGCGCGCTACGTGGCCAAGAACATCGTGGGTGCGGGCCTCGCCTCGAAGTGCCTGGTGCAGGTGTCGTACGCGATCGGTATCGCCAAGCCGACGAGCATCATGGTGACGACCTACGGCACGGGCAAGGTGTCGGACGAGAAGCTGGCGGAACTGGTGAAGCAGCACTTCGATCTGCGTCCGAAGGGCATCGTGCAGATGCTCGACCTGCTGCGCCCGATCTACCAGAAGACGGCCGCCTACGGCCACTTCGGCCGCGAAGAGCCGGAGTTCACGTGGGAAGCGCTCGACAAGGCGGCTGCGTTGAAGGCGTCGGCCTGACGTAGGCACGCTCCGCATCCCTCGCGGATGCGGACGAAAAAAAAGCCGCCACGACATTCGTGGCGGCTTTTTCGTTGGGGCAATCGATCAGCGGGTGCCGGTCTTCCGGGCCGGGCCCGAACCACCTTCGCGACGACCTTCGAAGCGCGAACCGCCGGGGCGGCTGTGACGCTGCGGGCCGGGACGGGCCGGGGAGGCTGCGCGCTGGGTCGGCTCCAGACCTTCGATCACCGCGACCGGGATGCGCTGGTCGGTGAAGCGTTCGATGGTGCGGATCTTCCGGATCTCGGCATGCTCGGCCAGGGTGACGGCGATGCCCGTGCGACCGGCGCGGCCCGTGCGACCGATGCGGTGCACGTAGTCTTCCGCGGCGATCGGCAGACCGTAGTTGATGACGTGACTGATGGTCGGAACGTCGATGCCGCGGGCTGCAACATCGGTGGCTACCAGCACGCGCAGGCGACCCTGCCGAAGGCTCGTCAGCGTGCGCGTGCGGATGCTCTGCGGCATGCCGCCGTGGAGCGCTGCCACCGCGTGGCCATCGGCTTCCAGCTGTTCGGCCACGCGTTCGGCATCCCGCTGGGTCGCCGTGAACACGATGGCCTGGTCGATGGTCGGGTCAGCCAGCAGACGGTCGAGCAGGCGATCCTTGTGGGTACGACCGTCGGCCCAGTGCAGGCACTGGGTGATGTGGTCCTGGCGCTCGCGGGAGGACTCGAGCTCGACGCGCTGGGGTTCGTTCATCAGGTTCGCAGCGAGCTTTGCCACGGTGCCGTCGAGCGTCGCGGAGAACAACAGCGTCTGGCGGGTCTTCGGCGTGGCGGCTGCGATGGCTTCGATGTCTTCGATGAAGCCCATGTCGAGCATCCGATCGGCTTCGTCCAGCACCAGCACCTCGACGCGAGCGAGCGAGAGGCGGCCACCGTTCAGCAGGTCGAGCAGACGGCCGGGCGTCGCGATCAGCACGTCGAGCGGGGCGCGCACGGCACGGAGCTGGGCGCCGTACGGCACGCCACCGACGACGGAAGCCGTGCGGAGCCAGCGGAGGGAGCGGCCGTAGGTTTCGCAGGCACGGGTCACCTGGAGCGACAGCTCGCGGGTGGGTGTGAGCACGAGAATGCTGGGGCCGGCACCGGCGACGGCGCGGACATCGCGGGTCACGAGGCGGTGCAGGGAAGGCAGAAGGAAGGCGGCCGTCTTGCCGCTGCCCGTGGCGGACGACACCATGAGGTCGGTGCCGGCGATGGCCCTGGGAATGGCGGCGCTCTGGACGGGCGTGGGTTCGGTGTAGCCGGAAACGGCAACAGCCTGGACGAGGGAATCGTGAAGGCCGAGCGCTGCAAAGCCTTCGGCGCCGGCGATGGCCGGGGCGGAATCAGTCATGAACTTCTCCAATGCATCGGGTGCCTGCCGTCCGGAAGGGACGTGGCACCTCGGGTGAGTCGCGGTTTTCGCGACGGCATCGCCGCCAACCACGATCTCCCGATGCAAATCCGGGAACGAGAAGTCAGAGCCGATGAGGAATGCACATTTCGCTGTCCGTGACTGCAGGACTGGAAACGCGAGGCGTGGAAGATACACGCGCTTGTGCGCCGCAGCAACCGAAATCTCTCGGCAGCGAGGTTCGGCGGCATTGCGAAGCGCTCGGAGCATGGCCCAGCCCCTGCGACCACCCCCATGTCCCGGAGCGCGAACCCCGAGAGCGGTGACGGCACGCATCGAGTACTCAGGATCACGGACCAGACGACCGTTACGGAGGATCCTTGCTCCAGGGCCGGCGAGCGGCCGGCGCCCGTGGGCTAGAATTCACCCTTTACCGTCAAGGAGACAAGCATGCCCATCCGCGTCGCCATCAACGGCTATGGCCGCATCGGTCGCAACATCCTCCGCGCCCTCTACGAGTCCGGCCGGAACGGCGAGATCCAGATCGTGGCGATCAACGACCTCGGCAGCCCCGAGACCAACGCCCACCTGACCCGCTACGACACCGCTCACGGCAAGTTCCAGGGCAAGGTTGAAGTGACTGCCGACGGCATGCTCGTGAATGGCGAATCGATCAAGGTCTTCGCGGAGCGGGACCCCGCCAAACTGCCGTGGAAGTCGCTCGATGTGGACGTCGTCATGGAATGCACCGGCATCTTCACCAGCAAGGACCGCGCTTCCGCGCACCTGGCCGGCGGCGCCCGCAAGGTCATCATCTCCGCGCCCGGCAAGGATGTCGACGCGACCATCGTGTACGGCGTGAACCACAACACGCTGAAAGCCAGCCACACCGTCATCTCCAACGCGTCCTGCACGACCAACTGCCTGGCCCCGCTGGTCAAGCCGCTGCACGAGAAGATCGGCGTCACGTGCGGCCTGATGACCACGATCCATTCCTACACCAACGACCAGGTGCTCACCGACGTCTATCACGAGGACCTCCGTCGCGCCCGGTCGGCCACGATGTCGATGATCCCCACGAAGACCGGCGCCGCCGCCGCCGTGGGCCTCGTCCTCCCAGAACTGAACGGCAAGCTCGACGGCTACGCGATGCGAGTCCCGACGATCAACGTGTCGATCGTCGACCTCTCGTTCATCGCTGCGCGCCCGACAACCGCCGAAGAGATCAACGCGATCATGAAGGCCGCCGCCGAAGGCGAGCTGAAGGGCATCCTTGGCTACACGAAGGAACCGCTCGTATCCGTGGACTACAACCACGACCCGCGCTCGTCCGTGTTCGACGCCACCCTGACGAAGGTCTCGGAAGGCACCCTGGTGAAAGTCTCCTCCTGGTATGACAATGAGTGGGGCTTCAGCAATCGCATGCTCGACACAGCGGTGGCCTTCGTAAACGCGAAGTAGGAAGACGATCGGTGCCCCATTCATTGCGGTGGAGGCTAACCTCGGCAAGTGCCGAGGTTAAGCGCAGCGGCCGTGACCACAATGAGTGGGGGTTCAGCAATCGCATGCTCGACACAGCGGTGGCGTTCGTAAACGCAAAATAGGAAAACAATCGGGCCCCACTCATTTCGGCGGAGGCTAACCTCGGCGGCAGCCGAGGTTAAGCGCAGCGGCCGCAGCCACAATGAGTGGGGCTTCAGCAACCGTATGTTGGACACTGCAGTCGCCTTCGTGAACGCGAAGTAGAGAGACACGGCAACCGCTCGCCGGACGGCGACGGTTGCTCCCGGAACGGGGTGGGTCGGGCTTAAGCCCGACGCTCACGGTGGCAACACCGTTGGCGCATCGACCATCCACCGGACCTGCAATCGAATTCCCGGCATCCGTGCCGGCAAGACCCTGGCGGGGCCCGACGCAACCGACGACGGGCCCCGCTTCCTTTCCACCTTCCCCTGCTCGAACACCACCACCATGGCGATCCTGCGACTCACCGATCTCGACGTGCGCGGCAAGCGCGTGCTCATCCGCTCCGACCTGAACGTGCCCCAGGACGACGCCGGCCGAATCACCGAGGACACCCGGATCCGGGCTTCGGTCGGCGCCATCCGCGCCGCACTCGACCAGGGTGCCCGGGTGATGGTGACCTCCCACCTCGGTCGCCCCAAGGAGGGCACGCTGGCCCCCGCCGATACGCTCGAGCCCGTGGCAGCACGGCTGGCCGAGTTGCTGGGACAGCCGGTGGCGCTGGTGCGCGACTGGGTCGACGGTCGCGAAGTGGCGCCCGCGGCCAGCCAGGTGGTGATGCTCGAGAACTGCCGGGTGAACGTCGGCGAGAAGAAGAACGACGAGGACCTCTCGAAGCGCATGGCGGCGCTCTGTGACGTCTACGTGAACGACGCCTTCGCGACGGCCCATCGCGCCGAGGCGACGACCCATGGCATCGCGCGCTTCGCCCCGGTCGCGTGCGCCGGACCGTTGATGGCCGCGGAGATCGAGGCACTCGGCAAGGCACTCGGCAATCCGGCCCGCCCGCTGGTCGCGATCGTCGGCGGCTCGAAGGTCTCCACCAAGCTCACGATCCTCTCGGCCCTCGCGGCGAAGGTCGACCAGCTCGTGGTGGGTGGCGGCATCGCCAACACGTTCATGGTCGCTGCCGGCCTGTCCGTCGGGAAATCGCTGGTCGAGGCCGACCTCGTGCCCGAGGCGAAGAAGATCATCGATGCCGCCGCCGCCCGCGGTGCGTCGGTGCCGATACCCGTGGATGTCGTGGTGGCGAAGGCGTTCGCGCCGGACGCAGTCGCCACGATCAAGGCTGCCACCGACGTCGCCGACGACGACATGATCCTCGACGTCGGCCCCAAGACGGCTGCAGGCCTGGTGGAGGCGCTCGGACGTGCCGGGACGATCGTGTGGAACGGTCCGGTCGGCGTGTTCGAGTTCGATCAGTTCGGCGAAGGCACGAAGGCCATCGCCGGGGCCATCGGCGCATCGAAGGCCTTCACGCTGGCGGGCGGCGGTGACACCATCGCGGCCATCCACAAGTACGGCATCACCGACAAGCTGTCCTACATCTCCACCGCGGGCGGCGCCTTCCTCGAGTTCCTCGAGGGGCGCAAGCTCCCGGCCATCGAGATCCTGGAATCCCGCGCTGCCAGTTGATCGGCCGCTCGGCTCCGTACCTCTTCGAGGACTCTCCATGCAGCGTTCCACCAAGATCGTCGCCACGCTCGGCCCCGCCAGTTCGGACCCCGAAGTCCTCCGGAAGATGCTCGCAGCCGGCGTCGACGTGGTGCGGATGAACTTTTCGCACGGCACCGCGGCCGACCACCTCGCCCGGGCGCAGGCCGTGCGCGAGGCCGCCCGCATCCTGGGCATCACGGTCGGCATCATGTGCGACCTGCAGGGGCCGAAGATCCGGATCGGCAAGTTCGAGAACAGCCGCATTCAGCTCGAGAACGGCGATCGCTTCATCCTCGACGCCGCCTGCACGCAGGGCAACCAGGAGCGCGTCGGGCTCGACTACAAGGAACTTCCCGACGACGTCCGCGCGAACGACATCCTGCTGTTGGACGACGGCCGCATCGTGATGGATGTCGAGCGCGTGGTCGGCACCGAGATCCACACCATCGTCCGCCATGGCGGCGAGCTTTCGAACAACAAGGGCATCAACCGCCAGGGCGGCGGCCTCACGGCGCCCGCGCTGACCTCGAAGGACATGGAGGACATCCGCACCGCCGCCACCATGAAGGCGGACTTCCTCGCCGTGTCGTTCCCGAAGAGCGGTGCCGACATGTACATGGCGCGCGAGCTGATGCGCGCGGCCGGCGGGAAGTCGCTGCTGATCGCGAAGGTGGAACGCGCCGAGGCCATCCACGCGCTCGAGGAGGTCATGGACGCCTCCGACGGCATCATGGTCGCGCGCGGCGACCTGGCGGTCGAAGTGGGTGACGCCGCCGTGCCCGCGCTCCAGAAACGCATGATCCGCATGGCCCGCGAGCGCAACAAGCTCACGATCACGGCCACGCAGATGATGGAGTCGATGATCACGAGCCCGGTGCCGACGCGCGCCGAGGTGTCCGACGTCGCCAATGCCGTCCTCGACGGCACCGACGCCGTGATGCTCTCGGCCGAGACGGCCGCCGGCAAGTACCCGGTGCAGACGGTCGAGGCCATGAGCCGCGTGTGCCTCGAGGCCGAGAAGTCCACGGAGTTCTCGCTGGATCGCGAATTCCTGAACCGCGTGTTCACGCGCGTGGACCAGTCCATCGCGATGGCCGCGCTCTTCACCGCGTTCCACCTGAAGGTGAAGTGCATCGCCGCGCTCACGCAGTCCGGCTCGACGGCCCTGTGGATCTCGCGCCTCAACTGCGGCGTGCCGATCTACGCGCTCACGCCGGAGATATCGACCCGGTACCGCCTCTCGCTGTTCAAGGACACGTATCCCCTGATGATCCAGTACATGGGGCACGACCGCGAGCAGCTGCTGCAGGAGGCGGAGGACAAGCTGAAGAGCCACGGCATCGTGCAGGACGGCGATCTCATCGTCCTCACGATCGGCGAACCCATCGGCAAGGCCGGTGGCACCAACACCATGAAGATCGTGCGCGTCGGCGAATCCCGCGCGCGCTGAACCCACGTTTTCCACGACGACATTCCGACCTTGAACCTGCCCCCCCGAGTCGGTGTGGTGATGGGCTCCCAGAGCGACTGGGAGACCATGCAGCACGCCGCGCGCATCCTCCAGGACCTCGGTGTACCCCACGAGGCCCGCATCGTGTCCGCCCATCGCACGCCGGACCTCCTCTTCGAATACGCCAACGCTGCTGCCGACCGCGGCCTCGCATGCATCATCGCGGGGGCCGGTGGCGCGGCCCATCTCCCGGGCATGCTCGCGGCGAAGACGCGGATCCCGGTACTGGGCGTCCCCGTCCAGAGCCGCGCGCTGCAGGGGCTGGACTCGCTGCTGTCCATCGTGCAGATGCCGAAGGGCGTCCCGGTGGCGACCTTCGCGATCGGCGAAGCGGGTGCCGCCAACGCCGCGCTCTTCGCGGCAGCGATGCTCGCGGTGAACGACACCGGACTCGCGGCGCGGCTCGACGCCTTCCGCCAGCGGCAGACCGACACCGTGCTGGCCACGCAACTGCCGCCCGTCGCCGGATCATGAAGTCCGTCGCTCCCGGGGCCTGGCTGGGCCTGCTCGGTGGCGGCCAGTTGGGCCGCATGTTCACCATGGCGGCCCAGAGCATGGGGTATCGCGTAGTGGTGGTGGACCCCGGCCGCGACAGCCCCGCGGGTTCGGTCGCCGACGACCACCTCTGCGCGGACTACCTGGACCCTGACGCGCTCGCGGAACTCGCGCGGCGCTGCGCGGGCGTCACGACCGAATTCGAGAACGTGCCGGCCGAGGCACTCCGCCGTCTCGCCGAGCACTGCGTCGTGAGTCCCTCCGCGGACAGCGTCGCCGTCGCGCAGGACCGCATTCTCGAGAAGCGATTCCTGCAGGCCGCCGGTCTCGGTACCGCGCCGTTCGCGGTGATCGAGTCCGAGGCTGACCTCGACAAGGTCCCCGACGACCTGCTGCCCGGCATCCTGAAGGCCGCACGCTTCGGCTACGACGGCAAGGGCCAGGCCCGCGTGCGGACCCGTGACGCATTGCGCGAGGCCTTCGTCGCCATGGGTGGCCGGCCCGCGGTGCTCGAGCAGATGCTCCCCCTCGACCGCGAAGTGTCGGTGGTGGTGGCCCGGGGTTTCGACGGCGAGGTGCGCACCTTTCCGGTGGCCGAGAACCAGCACGCGAACGGCATCCTCGACGTGAGCATCGTGCCGGCGCGCGTCCCCGAGGCGCTGGCGCAGACGGCCCGTGCACAGGCGCTGAAGGTGGTCGAGGCGCTCGACTACCGCGGCGTCCTGTGCGTGGAGTTCTTCGTGCTGGCCGATGGTCGTCTGCTCGCGAACGAGATCGCGCCGCGGCCGCACAACAGCGGGCACTACACGATCGACGGCTGCGTGACCTCGCAGTTCGAGCAGCAGGCCCGCGTGCTGTGCGGCCTGCCGCTCGGCGAGACGGCTGCGCACTGCCCGTCCGTGATGATCAACCTGCTGGGCGACCTCTGGGCCGCCGGCGAACCCGACTGGCGCATCGTCCTGCGCGAGCCCCGCGCGAAGCTGCACCTCTACGGCAAGTCCGAGGCGCGGCCCGGCCGCAAGATGGGGCACTTCACCGTCCTGGGCGACGACGCGGACGCGACGCTCGCCACCGCCACTTCACTGCAGTCCCGACTTATCCCGACCGCGGATGCCGCGGCCCGATCCGGAACCTCGTCATGACCGACATCGCCATCCACGAGACGAACCTGCGCTCGCTGCGCTTCCTGCATCGCGGGAAGGTGCGCGACATCTACGCCATCGACGACGAGCGGCTGCTGATCGTGCAGACCGACCGCCTGTCGGCGTTCGATGTGATCCTGCCCTCACCGATCCCGGGCAAGGGCAAGGTGCTCACCGAGGTCTCGAACTTCTGGTTCGCACGCCTGGGCCACGTGATCCCCAATCATCTGCTGCCGGTGGACCCGCTCACGGTGGTCGCCCCGGACGAACGGGAGCAGGTGGCAGGCCGGGCATTCGTGGTGCGGCGTCTGAAGCCGCTCCCGATCGAAGCGATCGTTCGCGGCTATGTGGCGGGTTCGGGCTGGAAGGATTACCAGCGCACCGGCGCCATCTGCGGCATCCCGCTGCCTGCTGGCATGGCCGAAGCGCAGAAGCTCCCGGCACCCATCTTCACGCCGTCGACCAAGGCGCCCGCGGGATCCCACGACGAGAACATCCCGTTCGCGGAAGCCGAACGTCTGCTCGGCGCTGCACGCGCCGCCGAGGTGCGCGACGCCGCGATCCGCCTCTACAGCGAAGCCGCCGACTTCGCCGCCACCCGGGGCATCCTCATCGCCGACACGAAGTTCGAGTTCGGCACGGACGCCGCCGGAAAGCTATACCTGATCGACGAGGCGCTCACGCCGGATTCGTCGCGCTTCTGGCCGGTCGCGGGCTACCGCACGGGCATCTCGCCGCCCTCGTTCGACAAGCAGTTCGTGCGCGACTGGCTCGAAGCGCACCACTGGAACAAGAAGCCGCCCGCGCCCGTGCTCCCGGCCGACGTGCTCGAGAAGACGGCGGAGAAGTACCGGGAGGCACTGCGCCTCCTGGTGGGCTGATGTCCGCTGCCACGGCCGACGCCCGCGACATCGCGACGGCGGTGGCGGCACTGCGCGCCGGCCAGCTCGTCGCGTTCCCCTCCGAGACCGTCTACGGCCTCGGCGCCGACGCCTCGAACCCAGACGCCGTCCGGCGCATCTTCGAGGCCAAGGGCCGCCCCGCCGATCATCCGGTGATCGTCCATGTCGCCTCGGCTGCACAGATGGGGGACTGGGCCCGCGACATCCCGCCTTCCGCCTTCGCGCTGGCCGAGGCCTTCTGGCCGGGCCCGTTGACGCTCGTCCTGCGTCGCCGGCCCCACGTGAGCGATCTCGTGACAGGCGGTCAGGACACCGTCGGCATCCGCGTGCCATCGCATCCGGTCGCGCAGGCGCTCCTGCAGGCCTTCGGCGGCGGCGTCGCCGGCCCGTCGGCAAACCGATTCGGACGGATCTCGCCCACGACGGCCGCCCACGTGCGTGAGGAACTGGGCGACCGCGTCGACATCGTGCTGGAAGGCGGGGAGAGCGATGTCGGCATCGAATCCACGATCATCGATCTCTCCGGCCCGGAGCCCGCCCTCCTTCGGCCGGGGATGCTCGACATCGCGCGGGCCGAGGCCCTTCTCGGGATGCCGCTGCGATCGCCTGGCATCGCGTCGCCACGGGTGTCGGGCATGCTCGCCTCGCACTACGCGCCGCGCACACCGACGCGCCTGGTGACGCCAGACGCGCTCGTCGCCGCGGTGCAGGCCACGAACGCCCGGGTCGCAGTCCTCGCCCGCCGCCCGCGGCCCGCCGAACTTCCGGCGACCCGTTGGATCGAAGCGCCCGCCTCGGCCACCGCCTATGCCCACGATCTGTACGCGTCCCTGCGCACTCTCGACCACGCGGAGGTCGACCTGATTCTCGTGGAGGCGGTGCCTGCGTCCTCGGACTGGACCGCCATCCGCGACCGCCTCGGCCGCGCCGCGACCCGTCCGGAGACTCCGTGAGCCTCGATCCCGTCGTCCTCTTCTTTCTGCTGGGTGTGTTTGCGCGGTTGCTGAAGAGCGACCTGCGGCTGCCCGAGGCCATGTACGAGAGCCTCTCGATCTACCTGCTGCTAGCGATCGGTCTGAAGGGCGGGGTCGAACTCTCGAAACATCCGATCGGGCCGCTGCTGCCCCAGGTGGGCGGCGTGGTGCTGCTCGGCTTGATGCTGCCGCTGATCGCCTATCCGGTGCTCCGCGGACTCGGCCGACTGCCGAAGCCCGACGCGGCCTCGATCGCCGCGCACTACGGTTCGGTCAGCATGGTGACCTTCGCTGTCGCGACGGCGTTTCTCGTGGACCGTGGTGTGGCACACGAGGAGTACATGCCGCTCTTCGTCGTGCTGCTCGAGGTCCCCGGGATCATGGTGGGCATCCTGATCGCCAAGCTCGGAGCGGGCGGCGGCGTGCGCTGGGGCGCGCTCGCCCACGAAGTGTTCCTCGGCCGCAGCATCGTGCTGCTCACGGGGGGGCTCGCCATCGGCTGGATCTCGGGGCCCGAGGCGCTGGCGCCGCAGTCGAAGCTCTTCTTCGACCTGTTCAAGGCGGTGCTCGCGCTCTTCATGCTCGAGATGGGCCTCGTCGCGGCAGGCCGCATCCGCGAACTGCGTCGCACCGGGGCGTTCCTCCTCGCGTTCGGGACGATCGTGCCGTGCGTCTTCGCGGTGATCGGCGTGGTCACGGGCCGGGCGATCGGTCTCTCGCCGGGCGGCGCGATGCTGCTGGGCACCCTGGCCGCCAGCGCGTCGTACATCGCAGCACCGGCGGCCATGCGGATCGCGGTGCCCGAAGCGAACCCATCGCTGTCCCTCGCCGCGGCGCTCGGGGTCACATTTCCGTTCAACATCGTCTTCGGCATTCCGATGTACCACCGTATCGCAACCGCACTCGTACCCCCGGCAACCTGAGGATCCCATGCAGACCCACGCCCTCAAGCTGGTCGTCGTCATCACCGAAGCCGCGCTGGAGACGCTCCTGGTGAAGGACATCCTCGCGCTCGGGGCCCATGGCTACACGGTGGCGGACGTGCGTGGCGGCGGCCGCCGGGGCGTGCGCGAGGGCACCTGGGAAGCCGACCGCAACATCCGCCTCGAGGTGATCTGCCACGACACCGTCGCCGACGCCATCGCCGAGCACGTGCTCCAGCGTTACGCGCTCAACTATTCGACCACGGTCTTCGTCAGCGACATCGGGGTGCTGCGGCCGGAGAAGTTCTGACCATGGCAGTTCCTGATCGCTGATGGCACCGCAGCCGCCAAGCCCGGGCACGCCGCTCTGCCGGATCGACGAGATCCCGGACGGCGAGGGCCGCGAGTTCGTGTTCGGCACGGGCATGGCCGCATGGCGCGGGCTCGTCGTGCGGCGCGGCGATCGTGTCTTCGGGTACGTGAACGAATGCCCGCATCACTTCATCCCCCTGAACGACCGCGAGGACCGGTTCGTGACCTGGGATCACGAATGGATCATCTGCTCGGCCCACGCCGCCGTGTTCCGCTACGAGGACGGCCATTGCGAGGACGGCCCGTGCAAGGGCCGCGGTCTCCAGCCGTGGCCGGTGGTACTCCTCGACGGCGCGATCGTCACGGCCTGATCCGGACGGGAACGCCCCGGTCGAGCGATGGCGATTCCCCGCCCAATCATCGCCTTGCTTACCATAAGCTAGGCAACTAAAATCGCGCCATGGCCCAGGAAGACCTTTCGCGCAACTTCGGTTTCATCCTGAACGACGTCGCGCGGCTCCTGCGCACGGCGTTCGATCGGCGCGTGCGTTCGCTGGGCTTCACCCGCTCGCAGTGGTGGGTGCTCAATCACCTGTACCGCAACAATGGCCTCAATCAGTCCGAACTCGCCGAGTTGCTCGAAGTGGAGAAGGCGACGCTCGGCCGTCTGCTCGACCGCATGGAACAGAAGGGCTGGATCCGCCGCGAGGCCGACGCCAATGATCGGCGGGTGCGGCGCGTGTTCCTGACGGACGAGGTCAGCCCGACCATGAAGGCCATGCGTGCCGCCGCCGCCGATCTCCGCCGCGAGGCGCTCGCCGGGCTGACACCGGAGGCCCAGGATCACTTCGTCGATACGCTCATCGCCGTGAAGACCAACCTGACGCGCCCCGCTCCCGGCGCCGCCGTCAGGGCGCCACGGATCCGGGAACGCCGATGACCCGCATGCCTCGCCTGCGTCGGCCATCCGCGCGCAGTCTCGTCCGGCTGTTGCTGCTCGTGGTCGTCCCGCTCGTCGCGATCGTGATCGCCACGCGCATGTACGCCCAGTCGGGCCGGATCGCCGAGACCGAGAACGCGTACGTGAAGGCCGAGATCATCGTGGTGAGCAGCGAGGTCGTCGGGCGCGTCGTGGAGGTGGGCGTACGGGACAACCAAGCCGTTGTGGCCGGTGCGCTGCTGTTCCGTGTGGACCCGGCCCCCTTCGAGATCGCCGTGGCGCGCGCCCGTGCGCAGATGGACGTCATCCGGACCGACCATCAATCGCTGCGCGCGGAGTACCGCGCAGCGCAGCGCGAGGGCGAGGAGGTCCAGGAACAGATCGCCTTCCTCTCGCGTCAGCTCGAGCGTCAGGAACGGTTGCGCGAGACCGGCATGGCCCGGGGCGATGCTCTCGACGAGGCGCGCCACAACCTCGAGCTGGCGCGCCGCCGACTCGTGAGCGTGCGCGAGCGTGCCACGCGCGTCGTCGCGGGCCTCGCCGGCAATCCCGACCTGCCCGTGGAACGCTTTCCGCGGTACGCGGAGGCGAAGGCCTCCCTCGACGCCGCGCTGGACGATCTCGCCCGCACCACGATCCGTGCCCCCGCGGCGGGCACGGTGAGCAACATGCGCCTGCAGCCGGGCGAGCACGTCGAGAAGGGGGCCCCGGTGTTCAGCCTGATCAGCGGCCAGCCCGCCTGGATCGAGGCGAACTATAAGGAGACGCAGCTCACGCACATGCGCGTCGGCCAGCGGGCCACCGTGGCCGTCGACGCGTACCCTGACATCGAGTGGCCCGCAGTGGTGGCCTCGATCGCACCCACGACGGGCGCCGAGTTCGCCGTGCTGCCGCCGCAGAACGCGAGCGGCAACTGGGTGAAGGTGGTGCAGCGCGTGCCGGTGCGGCTGGAGGTGGAACAGCCCGAAGGTCAGCCGAAGCTGCGGGCCGGGATGACCGTCACGGTGTCCGTGGACACCGGCCACAGCAACGGCCTGCCCCGCGTGGTGCAGCGCCTGGTGGATCGCGGTTTCCTGCCGCGCTTCCTCGAACCCGCCACCGCCGTCGCGGAGCGCTGACGGGGCTGGAAAGCCCGTCGGCCGCCGATGTCGTCCGCCGCGCACCTGCTGCCCCGCCATCCGCGGCTGGTCACCATCTCGGTGATGCTCGCGTCCCTGCTGTACTCCATCGACTGGACCATCGCAGCCGTGGCGCTGCCCCACATGCAGGGTGCCTTCTCGGCGACCCACGACCAGATCGGCTGGGTGATCACTTCGTACATCGTGGCCTCGGCCATCGCGATCCCGACGGCCGGATGGCTCTCGGTGCGCTACGGACGCAAGCGTCTTTTCGTGTGGGCGATGCTGGGCTTCACGGTCGCCTCGATCTTCTGCGGCGCCTCGGAGACGCTGGCGATGGAAGTCGCATCGCGCATCGTGCAGGGGATGTGCGGAGCGTTCCTGATCCCGCTCTCGCACGCGGTGATCCTCGACACGTATCCGCCCGCGGAGCACGGCAAGGCGATGGCGCTGTGGGGGGCAGGCTCCGTGTTCGGCTCCTTCCTCGGGCCGACGCTGGGCGGGTACCTCACCGAGTACATGAGCTGGCACTACATCTTCTACATCAACGTGCCGTTCGGCCTGCTGGCGGCGGCGGGCATCGCGTCGTTCGTGCCGGAGACCCCGCGCGATCGGCACCGCCCCTTCGATGCGCTCGGCTTCGTGTCGCTCGGGATCGCCATCGGCTCGTTCCAGCTCATGCTCGACCGCGGCGGCAGCCTCGACTGGTTCGAGTCGCAGGAGATCGTCATCGAGGCCTGTCTCGTGGTTGCGGGCCTCTACGTCTTCATCACGCACAGCCTGACGACCGACCACCCGTTCCTCCACCTAGCCCTCTTCACGCAGCGCAACTTCGTGCTCGGTCTTGGATTCGTGTTCATGTATGGCCTCCTCACGGTGCCACCGCTCGTCCTGATGCCGACGTTCCTGCAGGAGATCCGCGGCTATCCGATCGACACGATCGGCCTGCTGCAGGCACCGCGCGGCGTCGGCATGCTGGTCGCGATGATCGTGGGCGGAAAGATCACGGGCCGGATCGACCCGCGCCCACTGATCGCGCTGGGTCTCCTGTGCATCGCTGGTTCGGCGGCCGAGATGTCGACGTGGAACGCCGACGTGGGCGTCTGGCCGCTCGTGTGGACCAACTTCGTGCAGGGCGTGGGGGGCGGGATCATCCTCGTGCCGATCCAGGTGATCGCCTTCCCGGGCATCGCCCCGACGCTGCGGACGGAGGCGGCGGCAACCTACAACCTGATCCGCAGCATCGGCGCGAGCATCGGCGTGTCGGCGGCGCTCACGCTGTTCGTGCGCGGCGGCACGATGCAGCGCTCACGCCTCGCCGAACACCTCACGCCTTACAGCGAAGCGCTGAACCACGCCGGCGATACCGTGACGCGCCATCTCGATTCGCTCCACGGTCTCGCGCTTCTCGACCACGAACTGGATCTCCAGGCCGCGATGATGGCGTACGTGGCCGACTTCCGGATGCTGGCATTCGCGGCACTCGCCGGACTCCCGCTGCTGCTGCTCGTGCGGAAGCCGGCACCGCCCAGCATCGAAGACACCGTCGCCGCTGCGGAGTAGCCGCAGGCGCGCTATCTGGGCAGCGACGTCGGCCGCTTCGATTCGACGAGATGATCGAGCGCAGCGCGGACGCCCTCGCGCACGATCGGCACCCCCGCGAGCGCGAGCCCCATCTCGACGCCCGACAACGTACCGGCCAACGTGAGATCGTTGAAGTCGCCGAGGTGGCCGATGCGGAACACCCGGCCCGAGAGGCGCCCGAGGCCGGTGCCGAGCGACAGATCGAAGTGGTCGAGGATGAGCGCGCGCACGCGATCCGCGTCGTGGCCCTCGGGCAGCACCACCGCCGTGAGGGAGTTGCTGAACTCCTGCGGATCGGCGCACAGCACCTCGAGGCCCCAGCCCCGCACCGCGCGACGGGTGGCCTCGCCATGGCGGGCGTGACGCGCGAAGACGTTGTCGAGGCCCTCGTCCATGAGCATCACGATGGCCTCGTGGAGACCGTAGAGCAGATTGGTGGCGGGCGTATACGGGAACCAGCCGGCGCGGTTCGGTTCGAGCATCGCCTCCCATGACCAGTACGCGCGCGGCAGCGTCGCGGTCTTCGACGCCACGAGCGCCTTCTGGCTCACCGCGTTGAACGAGAGGCCCGGCGGCAGCATCAGGCCCTTCTGGGAACCGGCGACGGTGACGTCGACGCCCCAGTCGTCGTGGTGGTACGGAATCGAGCCGAGGGACGAGATGGTGTCGACCATGAGCAGCGCCGGATGGTCCGCGCGATCGATCGCCGCGCGCACGTCGGGAATGCGGCTCACGACGCCGGTGGAGGTCTCGTTGTGCACGACGCACACCGCGCGGATCTCGCGCTTCGTGTCCTCGGCGAGGCGCGCCTCGATGGCGGCCGGATGGGCACCGTGACGCCAGTCTCCGGGCAGGAACTCGGTGCGCAATCCGAGCTTCTCCGCGAGCCCGCGCCACAGCGACGCGAAATGCCCGGTCTCGCACATGAGCACGAGATCGCCGGACGAGAGCGTGTTCACCAGCGCGGCCTCCCATGCACCCGTGCCGGAGGCGGGATAGATGACGACCGGATGGTGCGTGCCGAAGATCGGCTTCAGGCCGTCGAGCACCGCGCGCGCCAAGCGGTTGAAGTCGGGGCCGCGATGGTCGATCGTCGGGCGGTCCATCGCGCGGAGCACGCGGTCGGGCACGTTCGTGGGACCGGGAATCTGGAGGAAATGGCGGCCGGCGCGGTGACTCATGGACATGAACCTGGAGGACGACGAAGCACGGATCGTAGTCTCCGGCCGAGCGGCACCGCAAGGCGGTCGCGGCGCCATGCGCGGGCCCGCCACCGATCGCTGGATCGATCGCGTCGCGACGGCGCAGAATCCGGGGTCGATCCTCCGTGTCACCGCCCATGTCCGCCACCGCCATTCCCGATGCCGTCGCCCGTCGCCTCGCCCGCGAGATCCGTGGCGATGTGCTCCTCGATACCGCGAGCCGTGGGCGCTACGCGACGGACGCTTCGATCTACCAGATCCTGCCGCTCGGCGTCGTGGTGCCCCAATCCGAGGACGACGTCGCGACGGCCATCGCCATTGCCGCCGAAGCCGGGATGCCGGTGCTGCCGCGCGGTGGCGGCACGTCGCAATGCGGTCAGACGGTCGGTGCCGCCATCGTCATCGATACGTCGCGCCATCTGAATCGCATCGTCGAGGTCGACGCCGAGGCGCGCACCGCATGGGTGGAGCCCGGCGTCGTGCTCGACCACCTGAATGCACATCTACGGTCGGCGGGACTCTGGTACCCGGTGGATGTCTCCACCAGTGCGCAGGCGACGCTGGGCGGCATGGCCGGCAACAACTCGTGCGGCGCCCGTTCGATCCGTCACGGCAACATGGTGCACAACGTCCTCGGGATCGAGGCGTGGCTCGCGGACGGCGAGCGGTGCACGTTCGGGCCGTCGTCCGAGGTCGCAGCCGGTCCGGCGCGGTATCGCGCACTGGTGGCTCGCATCCACGCCATCGCGACGCGCGAGCGGGACGAGATCGAGGCGCGGTGGCCGAAGGTGCTGCGGCGCGTCCAGGGCTACAACCTCGACATGGTGCAGCCGCTGGCGCCGCACAACCTCGCGCACCTGCTGGTGGGCTCGGAGGGCACGCTGGCGTGGTTCCGACGCCTCAAGCTCGCGCTGAAGCCCCTGCCCGCGCACAAGGTGCTGGGCGTCGCGCATTTCCCGTCGTTCTACGATGCGATGGCGATCACACAGGAGATCGTGAAGCTCGATCCGGAGGCGGTGGAACTTGTCGACCGCACGATGATCGGGCTCGCGCGTGGCCACGATGAGTTCCGGCCCGTGGTGGAGCAGTACTTCCTCGGTCAGCCGGACGCCATCCTTCTCGTGGAGTTCGCCGGCGAGGAGAAGGCAGCGCAGGTCGCGAAGCTGGACCGGCTGGTGGAGCTGCTGGCCGATCGCGGTCTGCCCGACGCCGTGGTGAAGGTGACCGACGCCCGGCAACAGCGCGACATCTGGGAGGTCCGCAAGGCCGGGCTGAACATCATGATGTCGATGAAGGGCGACGGGAAGCCGGTGTCGTTCATCGAGGATTGCGCGGTGCCGCTCGAGCATCTCGCGGAGTACACGCGCCGGATCGACGAGGTGTTCGCGAAACACGGCACGCGCGGCACGTGGTACGCCCACGCCTCGGTGGGCACGCTGCACGTTCGGCCCGTGCTCGACATGAAGACCGATGGCGCCATGAAGATGCGCGCCATCGCCGAGGAGGCCTGCGCCCTCGTGCGCGAGTACAAGGGCGCATTCTCCGGCGAGCACGGCGACGGCCTGGTGCGATCGGAGTGGATCGAGCCGATCCTCGGCGCGCGCCTCACCGCGGCGCTCGGCGAGGTGAAGGCGGTGCTCGATCCGCAGGGACTCTTCAACCCGGGGAAGATCGTGCGCCCCTCGCGCATGGACGACCGCACGCTCTTCCGATTCGCGCCCGGCTACCAGCGCCTGCCCGTCGAGACGGCGTACGACTGGTCGGCGTGGGGTGGGCTGGGCGGCGCGGTCGAGATGTGCAACAACAATGGCCACTGCCGCAAGTTCGACGCCGGGACGATGTGCCCGTCGTACCGCGCGACCCGCGATGAGCAACACCTGACCCGCGGCCGCGCGAACACGCTGCGGCTCGCGCTCTCCGGTCAACTCGGCCCGGACGGCATCCGGTCCGACGCCGTGAAGGACGCGATGGACCTCTGCGTGAGTTGCAAGGGCTGCCGGCGCGAGTGTCCGACTGGCGTAGACATGGCGCGCATGAAGCTCGAATGGCTGCACCAGGCGTCGAAGGATCGCTCTCCCACGCTGCGCGAGCGACTCGTCGGCCGGCTGCCCGACTACGCGCCGACCCTCGCGAAGATGCCGTGGCTCGCGAACCTCCGCGACGACGTGCCCGGCCTCGCCGGTCTGACGGAACGCCTGACCGGCCTCTCGGCGAAGCGCGCTTTGCCGCGATGGCGGTCGGATGCCTTCCGCGATGGCGAAGTCCCCGCGCTAACGGCCGCGCCCGCCGCGAATACCGTCGTGCTGTTCGCCGACACCTTCGACCGCTACTTCGAACCGGAGAACCTGCGCGCCGCGGTGAAGGTACTGGGTGCGCTGGGCCACGACGTACGCACTGCCCGGCCAGTCGGCGACGGCCGGCCGCTCTGCTGCGGCCGCACCCACCTCGCGACGGGCGACGTCGCACGGGCGCGGGCCGAGGCGCACCGGCTGCTCGACGCCCTGGCGCCAGCGCTCGCGGCCGGCTGCCCCATCGTCGGACTGGAGCCGTCCTGCCTCTTCACCCTGAAGGATGAGTACCTGGCTCTCGGACTCGGCCCGGCCGCCGAGAGACTTGCGACGCAGGCCGTCCTGCTGGAGGACGTCGTGGCGCGCTCGCCGGAGGCGGCGGGGCGGGCCTTCGGACCCCTTGCCAAGCGCGTGCTGCTGCATGGACACTGCCATCAGAAGGCCTTCGGGGCGATGCCCTCGGTGACGCGGGCGCTCGCGCTGGTGCCGGCGCTCGAAGTCACGGAAGTCGTCTCGAGCTGCTGCGGGATGGCGGGGAGCTTCGGCTACGAGACCGAGCACCACGAGATCTCGCTGCGCATGGCGGAGGCGTCGCTGCTGCCGGCCGTGCGGGGGGCCGCAGAGGACACACTGATCGTGGCCGACGGCACGAGCTGCCGCCACCAGATCGCCGACGGCACCGGGCGCGGTGCGATGCATGTGGTCCGCGTGCTGGAGATGGCGCTCGCCGGGAACGGCGGTCAGGCGCCCGGCCGGACGACACTGAGAGGATCGACATGAGCGGGACGACGGAATCGCAATGGAAGTTTCACGGCGTGCGTGTCGTGAAGAGCAACGAACTGGACACCAACACCGCGCAGACCCCGGGGATGAACCGTGCGGCGGCGATCACGCATGCGAGGTGCGGCGCCGAGAAGCTGTGGGCCGGTACCGTGGTCATCCATCCGAAGGCCAAGACGGGCGCGCATCACCACGGCCCGGTGGAGAGCGTGATCTACGTCGTGAGCGGCCGGGCCCGCATGCGCTGGGGCGACAACCTCGAGTTCACGGCCGAGGCCGGCCCGGGCGACTTCATCCACGTGCCGCCATTCGTTCCGCACCAGGAGATCAACGCGTCGGACACGGAGCCGCTCTCTTGCGTGCTCTGCCGCAGCGGTCAGGACCCCGTGGTCGTGAACCTCGATATCCCACCCGCCGAGAACCCCGAGGCTGTGCACTGGGTCGACGACATCCACCCGGCTCCCTGACCGGAGCGGTGCCGCGCCCCTTGGTGCATCCCCCCCAACCGCCGCTGAAGCCCCCGGACGACGCCCGCCTGGACCACGAGCTGTTCGGCTCGGTGGCACTGGCCGAGGTGCGCCATCGGCGCGCGGCGATGTACCTGCGCGTCCTGGCACTCGTGGTGATCCTGAACGGGACGCTCTGGCTGCCGGTGTCGGTGGTGCTCGGCGCAACGGTTCTCGCGGCTGCCGACATCGCGCTGGTGGTCACCGGCCTCGCCGTTCTGTGGCTGGTGCACAGGAAGCACGTGACGCTTGCGCGTGTGCTCATCGGAACCGCGGCGCTCGCCGAAGTCACTCTGTTCGTGGCCGTCGCCTACGGTCACCCTGGCACCGAGGTGCGCCTGGCGAATCTCTGGTTCGTCGCGATCGCGGTGGCGTCGTACTTCGTCTTCTACGACGTGCGGGCGCTCTACCGGGATCTCTACGCGATCCTCGCCTTCGCGATGTTCGTGCTGTACGCGGCAGGGCTCGGACCGGCGATCCCGCTGGTCACACTGGAGGCGGAGGTCCGCGACACCATCGACACCGTTGTCGCCATGTCCTTCGCGGTTTCGCTCTTCGCGATGATGCGGCTCTTCGTCTTCGAGCTGTCGGATGCGGAGCGGCGCCTCGGTCTCGCGCACGGGCGGCTGGAACAGATCCTCGAGAACATGCTGCCCAAGCCGGTGGCCGACCGGCTGCGCGACCAGGGCCGTGCGTTCGCCGACCCGGTGGCGGATTGTTCCGTGCTGTTCGCGGATCTCGTCGGCTTCACGGAACTCTCGCAGCGCCTGCCCGCGGATGATGTCGTGCGGCTGCTGAATCAGATCTTCTCGCGCTTCGACGATCTGACCGAGGCCTCGGGGCTCACGAAGATCAAGACGATCGGCGACGGCTACATGGTCGCGGCTGGCGTGCTCTCGCCCCGCGCGGATCACGCCACGGCCCTGGCCTCCCTGGCCCTCGCGATGCAAGGCGAGATGGCCGCATTCGAGGGCCTCGCACTGCGCGTGGGCATCAACTCCGGACCCGTGATCGCCGGCGTCATCGGCAAGCGCGGGCTCGTCTACGATCTGTGGGGCGACACCGTGAACGTCGCCGCGCGCATGGCCTCGGGCGGTGTCTCGGGCGGCGTGCAGGTTACCGCGGCGACGCGCGACAAGCTGGACGGCCGCTTCCACGCCGAGTATCGCGGCGAGGTCGAGGTGAAGGGCCGCGGTACGATGCCCACGTATCTGCTCACGGTTTAGCGGGATCTCAAAGCCCGGCGTCCCACCGCCACTGCGAATCCCCACCCCGCATCCACCCCTGCACCGAGAGAGTTCGACGATGCCCACCGATATGCCCCCGCCTGTCGCCGCCTACGTGTTCGACGCCTACGGAACGCTGCTCGACGTCCACTCCGCGACCGCCCGCCACACGGCACGCCTGGGCGGCGAGGCAGCCGCGTTCTCGCAGACCTGGCGGACGAAGCAGCTCGAGTACTCCTGGGTGTCTTCGCTCATGCAGCGATATCGCGACTTCTGGTCGCTCACGGAAGATGCCCTCGACTTCGCGATGGCGCGGCACGGCATCGTCGACCGGGCGCTACGGGCTGACCTGCTCTCGGCGTACGAGACGCTGGACGCGTATCCGGAGGTCCGCGCCACGCTCGCCGCACTGCGCGCCAGGGGCATGCGCACCGCCATCCTCTCGAACGGCAGCCCGGCGATGCTCGCGAGCGCGGTGCGCGCCGCCGGCCTCGCGGACCTTCTCGACGCCACGATCTCCGTCGATCCGCTACGGGTGTTCAAACCCGACCCCCGCGTCTATGCATTGGTCGGCCAGCAGCTCGGCGTGGCCGACGACGCCGTGAGCTTCCAGTCCTCGAATGCCTGGGACATCGCCGGAGCCGACGCTTTCGGATTCCGTACGGTCTGGGTGAACCGCATGCAACAACCGGCCGAGTACCCGGCTGCCGGACGGGCCCGGGTGGTCGCCGATCTCCGAGCCCTCGTCGACGGTGCCGATACTCCATGAGCACCGCAATGGGCACTGGCGGCAAGCCCCCCGGGCGCATGCGCCGTCTCGCGCGGCGGTTGCGCTTCGAGCCGATCGGCTGGGTGCGCACGGTGCCGTGGAAGGAAGTCGTCTACGTGGGCGTGCCGCTGCTGCTGGCGGCGCTCGCGGTGGTCTGGATCGCCAGGACCTACATGAAGCCGTCGCTGCCGAAGCACGTGGTGTTCGGCGGCGGGCCACCCGGCAGTGCCTATGCGGCATTCGGCGCGGCCTACGGCAAGGTGCTCGCGCGTGAGCGCGTCCGGCTCGACGTGCAGGAATCCGCCGGCGGACGCGAGAACTACCGGCGCCTGCGGGAGGACGAGAACCGCATCGATGTCGGGCTCGTACGCGGCGGCATCGGTGAGATCGAGGAGGCCCCGCACCTGGTGTCGCTCGGTGTGGTGGGCTACGAGGCGCTCTGGGTGTTCTGCCGTGGCCGGCAGATCCTGGACGACCTGCCGGGCCTCAGAGGCAAGACGATCGCCATCGGCGGCAAGGGCGCCGGGATGCGGCGGATGGTGCGCACGCTGCTCGCTGCCAACGGCATCGACGAGGGCGAGTTCGAGGCGGTCGAGATCGGCGGCATCGAGGCGGCCGAGGCGCTGCTCACGAACAAGGCCGACTGCGCCTTCCTGATGGAACCCCCGGAATCCGGACTGCTGAAGGCGCTCATCTACAGCGAGAGCGCGCAACTCGTGGACTTCAGCCGGCGCGTGGACGCCTACACCAAGCTCATGCCCGCGCTGCACAAGGTCGTCCTGCCCGAGGGTGCGAACGACATGCCGGGCAACCGCCCACCGCGCCCGGTGACGCTGCTCGCTGCGCAGACCCAGCTCCTGGCGCGCGACGATCTGCATCCCGCGGTCCAGATGCTCCTGATGCAGGCGGCCACCGAAGTGCACGGCGGCATCGGGCTCTTCCAGGACGAGCGCGAGTTCCCGTCACCGCGGGTCCTGGAGTTCCCGCTGTCCGACGACGCGAAGCGCTACTACACGTCCGGGCGCCCGTTCCTGCAACGCTATCTGCCCTTCTGGGCCGCGAACCTCGTCGACCGGATGCTGGTGTTCCTGATCCCGGCGCTCGCGCTGCTGTTCCCACTGGTGCGCATCCTGCCACCGCTGTACGCGTGGACGGTGCGCCGACGGATCTATCGCTGGTACGGCGAACTGATGTTCATCGAGAACGAGATGCGGCGCCCGCTCACCGAAGGCGAGACCCGGAACTTCGGCGAGCGGCTCGACTGGATCGAGCAGGAGGTGAACGATCTCCACACGCCGCTCTCGTTCGCCAACCAGGTCTACCTGCTGAGGCAGCACATCGACTTCGTGCAGCACAAGCTGGAGGTATCGACGGAAGGCGGGGAGATGCCCACGCCCCCAAGGGCGGGCGCGGACGCGGAGGGGTAGTCGGCCATCGCCTGGAGGAGACGCTGAACAGTCAGAGTCTCCTCAATGAATCTCCGGGTCCTCCGTGGGCTGGGTTCCCTCGAGGAAATCGAAGTCGCAGCCCTTGTCCGCCTGGGAGACGTGCTGGCTGAAGAGGGCGCCGTAGCCCCGCTCGAATCGACGCGCCTTCGGCTTCCATGCCGCGCGACGCGCCGCGAGTTCCTCGTCGCTCACCTTCAGGTTGAGCTGTCGACCGGGCACGTCGAGCTCGATGAGATCTCCGGTCTTCACGAGCGCGAGTGGGCCGCCGATCCAAGACTCGGGCGCGACGTGGAGCACGCACGTGCCGTAACTGGTGCCGCTCATGCGCGCGTCGGAGATACGCACCATGTCGCGCACGCCGGCCTTCAGCAGCTTCTTCGGGATCGGCAGCATGCCCCACTCCGGCATGCCGGGACCGCCGAGCGGGCCAGCGTTGCGGAGCACGAGCACGGAGTCGGCATCGACATCCAGTGCGTCCGTGTCGATGCGCGCGGCCATGTCGTTGTAGTCGTCGAAGACGATGGCGCGGCCGGTGTGGGTGAGCAGCCTCGGGTCCGCCGCGTTCGCCTTCAGCACGGCACCGTCGGGCGCGAGGTTGCCGCGCAGGACGACGAGACCACCGTCGGGGCGGATCGGGTTTGCGGGCGTGCGGATCACTTCGGGGTTGTGGATGCGCGCGCCGGCGATGTTCTCGCCGAGGGTCTTGCCGGTGCAGGTGAGTTCACCGGTGTCGAGCAGATCGCGCATTCCTTCGAGCAGACCGGTGAGGCCACCGGCGTAGTAGAAGTCCTCCATGAGGTACTGGCCGGCCGGGCGCATGTTCACGAGGTAGGGGGTGCGCTTGCCGATCGCCTCGAAGTGGTCGAGATTCAGATCGATGCCGGCGCGCCGCGCGATCGCCACCACGTGGATCAGCGCGTTCGTCGAACCGCCGAGCGCCATCAGCACCTTGATCGCGTTGTCGACCGAGCGCGGGGTGATGATGTCGCGGGGCTTCAGGTCCTCCCACACTATCTCGACGATGCGACGACCGGAGTACGAGCCCATGCGCGAATGGTTGGAGTCCGGCGCGGGAATCGCGGAGGCGTTCGGCAGGCTGAAGCCGAGCGTCTCGATGATGCCGGTCATGGTGGAGGCCGTGCCCATCGTCATGCACGTGCCGGGAGACCGCGCGATGCCCGCCTCGATGTCGTCCCAGTCGCGCTGCGTGATGTTGCCGGCGCGCAGTTCGTCCCAGTACTTCCACACGTCCGAGCCCGAGCCCAGCGTCCTGCCGGCCCAGCGGCCGGTGAGCATCGGACCGGCGGGGACGAAGATCGACGGCAGGTTCATGCTGAGCGCGCCCATCAGCAGCGCGGGGCCGGTCTTGTCGCAGCCCCCCATCAGCACGCAGCCGTCGACGGGGTACGACCGCAGCAGTTCCTCGGTCTCCATCGCGAGGAAGTTGCGGTACATCATCGTGGTGGGCTTCTGCATCACTTCGGCCAGCGTGATGGCCGGCATCTCGAGCGGGAACCCGCCGGCCTGCCACACGCCCCGCTTCACGTCCTCCGCGCGCTCGCGGAAGTGGGAGTGGCAGTGGCTGATGTCACTCCAGGTGTTGATGATCGCGATGACCGGCTTGCCCTTGTAGTCCTCGTGCGAGAAGCCCATCTGCAGCGTGCGCGACCGATGGCCGAAGCTCCGCATGTCGGTCTTGCCGTACCAGCGATGGGATCGCAGGGTCTCGGGGGTCTTTTTTCTCTCGCTCACGGCCGGCTCCTCCGGTGATGGTTCAGGCGCGGATTATCACCGCGCAATCCGCGCCATTGCAGCCTCGTCGACCCTCAGAAATGGAAAAGGCGACCGTGGAGGTCGCCTTTCGTGGTCATCGCTTCGTGGTTCGGGACCGGCACGGGAAGGGGGATCCCCGTGCGGGTCATGCAGAGGTCCCCTCGCGGGATCAGTCTTCCTGGACGAACTCTTCGGGTTCGACCTCGGGCTCCATCGTCGCGAGCCGCGCGCGGCCGTTGTGGTGCTTGGTGGTGCGCGCCTTGCGGTGGTGGTCCTCGAGTTGCCGCTTCGCGGCATCGAAGGCGTCGCGCAGGGCGACGTAGGCATCCTCGTTCCGATGATGATTGACGACGAACTCGGCGCCGGGGACGCGGAGGTCCACGTGAACGACGAAGTTCCTTCCCTGGTGCTTGTGCTTGTGGGGCAGTTCCACCGTCACGTGGCAGCCCATGATGGGGGAAAAGAACGACTCCAGCTTCGCGGCCTTCTCGCGGATATGCGCCTCGAGCGCATCGGAGTGGGGAACGTCGCGGAAGGTGATCTGCAGCGGAGTTTGCATACGGTTTTCCTCCTGGTGACAGGAACAGAATTCAGCGGACCGGACGGGCTCCAAACCCGGTTGTCCGCTCCGGGGAACTGGCGATCACTTCACCGATTCCCGGGGCCGCTCGCTTCGCTGTCGTGGAGCGGTACTGCCGCCTCCTCTGTTGCGTTGCCTCTGCATCATCCACCGCCCACTGCGCTCCGGCCTCCGGAATCGCAGCGCCGGCGGAACATCCATAGGGTGGAACCTCGTTGATCAGTGAGAGTTCCCCCGCTTCGTCGCTTGCCCGTCGATGGCAACCACGCAGGTGGCGTGCCGGATCACGGGCCTGTCCTTTCGAACCGCAGTCGCACGCACAGCGCGTGCCGCCCCGCGGGCAGCGACCACTGCAGCACGATCGAGACGGCCTGCATGATCTTCTCGAAGCCCGCCTCGGACTGGGACACCGTCAGCAGCGGCGTCGCCGTGAGTTCGCAGGCGCGGTCGGTCTCCAGCCGGACCACGCCGCCCAGCACGCCGTCCTCCAGGCTCAACCCGGTGGCAGCAGCAAGCGCGTGGCTGTCGCCCAGCCCACCGAGGATCGCGCCGTCGTGCACGACGCGCCCCAGAAATCCGTCGCAACTCGGCATAGCGAGTTCCAGGCGCACGCGCCACTCGCCGGGCGCCTGCACGTCGACCGCGTAGCGCACCTCGACGCCGTCGGCGATCAGGGCGTACTGCTTCTCGACGGTGGCGCCATCGAAGCCGGTGGCGAACGATGGTGCAGCGCCGCGAGCGGCGTACGTCGGCGATTGCCATTCCCCGCTGGCGACCCGCCATGCGTCCACGAAGCTGTGGCGCGGCCCGGTGTCCGGTTCTGCATCGCCGGGGCCGATGGCGTGACGGAAGGCGACGCGATCGTGCGCCGATGCGATGCCCTCGCCGTGATCGTGCGTCGCTTCGTGGGCCTGCACGCTTGCGTCGAGATGGCGGTAGTAGTGCTCGCGTCGACGGGTGAGGGCGTCGCCGAAGTTGTGGCGCAGCGGATACGACGACAGCTCGACGGCGGCCGCGCTGCCGTCGTCGCGGATCACGACCTGGCAGGCGAGCCCGTGCAGGAACAACTCCTCGGCGCCGTCGAGGTCGGCATCGATGCGCGACACCGGAGGGCGCGGCGCAAGGGCATCGAGTTTCGCCTCGAGCTCGACGAGCGCGTTCCAGACGGCCCGGCGCAGATGGGGCAGGTAGATGCCGCCGAAGAGCCCGTGCCAGTAGGCGTCGTTCGCCTGCGCGCGATGCAGGAGATCGACGAGGTCCGCGGTGCGTGATGCTGCCGGCAGCGCATCGACCCGCGCGGACAGGCCGAGCATGCGCTTGTGCATCCAGTTCGCTTCGGGATACCGCGACAGGAAGTTGCGCCAGATGCCGCCGCGCAGGAAAGGTTTGAAGCGCTCGTAGCTGCCGTCGGCCTTGTGCGCAGCGATGAGGTCCGCGAACACGTCGGCGCGCGGTGCAGGCAGCGACCACTCGCCCATCTCCATGTACGAAGTGGTCGGCAGATACACGATGCCGCGCGTGCGATGTCGCGCGTGGTGCTCGGCGAAGTGCATCGGCTGGATGACCGGCGAGGCCAGGACGCCTTCGATGAAATGCTCCAGCCACTTGCGGCCGTAGACCCAGTCGTAGGTCTCGGGCCAGATGCCGAACTTCTCGATGTCGTCGTAGTAGATCGCGGCGTGCGCTTCACCGTGGGTCGCGAGCGACTCCATGTAGCGGACGACCTCGTCCGCGGGCGCGAAGGGAATGCGATAGCGGAGCTGCTCGGAGATCGGATACAGATCGAGGCGGCGGCCGTCGTCCTCGGTCGAGAAGTACCCACCGAGTTCGTGCAGCTCGCGCCCGGCGCAGACGAAGTGATAGTCGTCGACGGTGACGAACTCGATGCCGGCCTGGGCGAGCGAGGGCACGACGGTGGCCTCCCAGACGCGCTCGGTGAGCCAGGCCCCGCGAGGGCGGCATCCGAAGGCGCGTTCGAGGCGAACCGCGAGGGCTTCGAGTTGGGCGAGACGATCCCGCGCGGGGATCGATGCCAGCACGGGCTCCATGTCACCGCCGCCGAAGAGCTCGGCCTGGCCGCGCTTCACCATGTCGGCGAGCAGGGCCATGTCGTCCGGGTGACGATCGAGGAGATCGGCGAGAAGCCAGCCGCTGAAATGCGCGGAGAAACGGAAGTCCGGATAGCGATGCACGGTCCGGAGGAACGGGCCGTAGGACTTCTCGTGGGCCTCGTCCACGACGGACGCGAAGTTGCCGGCGGGCTGGTGCGCGTGGACCCCGAAAAGCAGCGAGACGGTTCGATTCATTGTTGTTCGTCGTGTGCGGCTGCGCGCGTCGTCGGCAATCCGTTCGATGACATTGATCGACCCGGGTCCGGAAAACTCGAGCCCGTTTCGCCGGTTTCGCCGCCGAGGTGACCCTTCGCCATGGCCGCGACGGCCGCCGCCGCGATGGCTTCGCCCCACTCGGGGACGAAATGGCCGGCCTCGGCATCCGTGTAGGGCGGCGCAGCCCCGCGGATGTGGCGGTGCAGCGCGTGCATCACCGGGGGCCCCAGCACGGGATCCTTGCCGCCGATCGCCATGAAGCAGTGGCCGCTCCAGGCGGTCTCGAACCAGGTCCGGGCCGCCCGCGAGAGGGCCGCGCCTTCGGCGTCGGGATGGTCGGGGACCATTGCCGGGAAGCGGCGCACGCCGGCCTTGTGCTGCGCGTCCGGGAAGGGTGCGTCGTAGGCAGCCCGCTCGGCTTCGGTGAGCTGCGGGCACGCGCGACCAAGGAGCTTGCCCACCTCCATATCGGGATGGTCGGCCGCCCATTGGCGCCACGCGAGGAAGCCCGGCGACAGCGGCTCATCCCCGGTGCCGAGCGTCGTGTTCATGACGAGAAGCCCCGTGAACCGTTCGGGCCGCGCCATGGGCAGCGTGAGGCCCAGCAGCCCACCCCAGTCCTGGCAGACCAGGCAGATGCCGCGCAGGTCGAGCGCATCGATGAAGGCGAGGAGGGCGTTGCGATGCCGCTCGAAGGTGTACCAGCCGTCGTCCACCGGCTTGTCGGAGCGGCCGAACCCGAAGAGATCGGGGACGACGACCCGATGCCCGGCCGCCGCGAAGACCGGGACCATGCGCCGGTAGAGGTAGCCCCAAGTGGGCTCGCCGTGCAGGCAGAGGAAGACGCTCGGGGCGCCGTCCGGACTGAAATCCGGACCGACATCCGGACCGACATCCACATAGTGCATCCGGAGGCCGTCGAACCCGGGCAGCGCGTCGAGGTAGTGCGGGGGGAAATCGAAACCGGGGAGGTTCGCGAAGCGGTGGTCGGGCGTGCGCAGGAACGCGACCGTCATAGCAGCCTTGAGAGATCGCCGCGGGTGAAGCCGAGCAGCGGGGCATCGACCCCGCGGGACAGCGCCACCACCTTGAACAGTTCCCCCATTTCCGACGGACTCATCAGTTTCTGCGCTTGCGACGCCAGGGGCAGGTAGGCGGAAGCATGCGCCGCCGGCACCTCGGAAAGCAACTGTGCGATGCCACAGTTCACGAGGAAGTTCGCCTGCGTCGTGTAGCCGGCGAACCGCAGGCCGGCCGCCACGCCCGCTTCAGCCACTGCGGTGAAGTCGACGTGCGCCGTGATGTCCTGCAGCCCCGGCAGGACGAAGGGGTCGTCGTGCATCCGATGCCGGTAGTGACACACGAGCGTGCCGCGGTCCCGCTGGGGGTGGTAATACTCGCGCCGCCCGAATCCGTAGTCGACGAACAGCAGCGCGCCCGCGGTCAGCGATCCGGCCAGTGCACGAACGAGCGCCTCGGCGCGCGGGCAGAACTCGGTGTCGTAGGGCGACGGGAAGGCGAGGGCCTCGGCACGGTCCCGCACGGGGCCGGCGGCGAGCGGTCGCCCGGCCCATACGAACGATCCGTCGGCCAGGGACACGCCGCGCTCCTGCAGGCCGTCGTCGCGTCGGCTCACGAGGGACACCGGCAGCGCATCGAGCACCTCGTTCGCGAGGATCAGGCCCTCGAAGCTGGCTGGCAGCGCGTCGATCCACTCGGCACGGTGGGCCTCGCCGGGAACGCTGGCGTTGATGTGTTGCCTCTGTCGGTCGCGCAGGTCGGCGCTCACGTCGAGCAGGAGGTAGCGGCGCGGGGGGTGACCGAGCCGGGCCAGTTCCGCGAGCAGCGTCGCCGCGAGACGACCGGTGCCGGGGCCCAGTTCCAGGACGTCGCCACCGGTGATCGCGAGCACCTCGGCCACCTGGCGGGCCAGGGTGCGGCCGAAGAGATCGGAGATCTCCGGCGCCGTCACGAAATCTCCATCGACGCCGAACTTGCGGCTCCCACCGGCGTAGTAGCCGAGGCCGGGGGCGTAGAGCGCGAGGTCCATGTAGGCGTCGAACGGGATCCAACCGCCGGCGGCGGCGATCCGGTCGGCGATGAGGTCGCGGAGGCGATCGGAATGCGCGACCGCGTCCACGGACGGCGGCGCCAGATCCGGAAACAGTGCGGACAGTGCAGACAAGAGGGACGTCGGAGCAGGGTGCGGGCGCGGGGCCACGGGCGGGGATGCAGGGGGCGTGGCGTAGAATCGGGATTAAACAACGAGGTGGTGAACGATGCAAAACCGGGTGGTCCTGATCACCGGCGGCGCCCGACGCGTGGGTGCCGCCATCTGCCGGCATCTCCACGCGGGCGGCGCCAACCTCCTGGTGCACTACCGGTCGTCGGCGGTGGAGGCGCGGGCCCTGCAGGCCGAACTGAACGCCATCCGGCCGGACTCGGTGGCCCTGGTACAAGCGAACCTGCTCAACATCGCGCATCTGCCGACGCTCGTGAACGAGACCGTCCAGCGGTTCGGCCGACTGGATGTGCTGGTCAACAACGCGTCGAGCTTCTTCCCCTCCGCGGTGGGCGACATCACCGAGGACATGTGGGACGACCTCGTCGGGACCAACCTCAAGACGCCGCTCTTCCTGTCGCAGGCCGCTGCGCCGCATCTGCGCCGCAGCGAAGGGTGCATCGTGAACATCGTGGACATCCACGCCGACCGCCCCATGAAGAACTACCTCGTCTACAACGCCGCCAAGGGCGGCCTCGTGTCGCTCACGCGGTCCCTCGCCCGGGAACTGGGGCCCGAGGTGCGGGTGAACGGCGTCGCGCCCGGCGCGATCCTCTGGCCGGAGGACGAGGCGTGGTCGGACGAGCTGGCGCGCCACCGGATCATCGGGACGACGCTGCTGAAGCGTGCGGGCGAACCGTCGGACATCGCGAAGGCGGTACGCTTCCTCGTCGAGGACGCGCCCTACGTCACCGGCCAGATCCTGGCGGTGGACGGCGGTCGCAGCGTGCATCTCTAGGCCGCCGACGATGACGACCGGGGACATCCAGAAGCAGACCGTGGAGGCGAACAAGCTCGCCAAGCGCCTGCGCCGCCAGGTGGGCGAGGCGATCGCCGACTATCGGATGATCGAGGGCGGCGACCGGGTGATGGTCTGCCTCTCCGGCGGCAAGGACAGCTACGGCCTGCTCGACGTCCTGCTGTCCCTCAGGGCGAGTGCGCCGGTGCCCTTCGAGATCATCGCGATGCATCTCGACCAGGCGCATCCCGGCTACCCGGCGGACGTGCTGCCCAACTACCTGACGGCGCTCGGCGTGCCGTTCCACATCGAGCGGCAGGACACCTACTCGACCGTGAAGCGGGTGATCCCCGAGGGGAAGACGATGTGTTCGCTGTGCTCGCGGCTGCGGCGCGGCGTGATCTACCGGGTTGCGACCGAGCTGGGCGCCACGCGCATCGCCCTGGGCCACCACCGCGAGGACATGCTGGAGACGCTGTTCCTCAACATGTTCCACGGCGGCAAGCTGAAGGGCATGCCGCCGAAGCTGGTTTCCGACGACGGCAGGCACGTCGTGATCCGACCGCTCGCCTACGTCGCCGAGAAGGATCTCGCCGCCTACGCCGAGGTGAAGGCATTCCCGATCATTCCGTGCGACCTCTGCGGCTCGCAGGAGAATCTGCAGCGCCATCAGATCAAGCTGATGCTGGCCGACTGGAACCGCCGCTTCCCAGGGCGGATCGAGACCATGTTCCGCAGCCTGCGGAATGTCGTGCCATCGCACCTCGCCGACCCGACGCTCTACGACTTCGCGAATCTCGAACCCACGGGCACCCCGGACGAGGACGGCGACACCGTCTTCGACACCCCCGACATCTCCCGCCCGGGCAGCATTCGCCTGACCTTCGTGACCGAGCCCTGACATCGTCGGAAGCTCCCGCGCGGTTTGCCATGCCTTGCTTGTCAAAATGAATTTGATAAGGCAGAGTCCAGTCCCGTGGTCAACTTTTCAACGATCCTGATCCCATGAACTGCGCCGAGCGTCTCGTCAGCCTGTTCGGCACCCAGGCGGAAGTCTCACGCCGCCTCAAGCTCGACCGGGCCGTCGTCAGCCACTGGGTGAAGTCCGGCTACATCCCTGCACGGTGGGCCATGGAAGTGGAAGCCGTGTCGGAAGGTCGGATCGAAGCCGTAGAAATACTGAACGAGGCCAATCGCCTCCGACCCGTGCGTGTGAAATCGCGCGGGGAGGACGAAGGCGTGTTCGGTTCCGCCATAACAGGGAGCGACATCATGAATTCATTCGCGCCGGCCAAGCGCATCCATTCCTTCCACCCGCCGCAGCGCACGCTGATGGGGCCGGGTCCGACGGAAATTCATCCGCGCGTGTTGACCACGATGAGCCAGCCGGCCATCGGGTACCTCGACCCGGTGTTCGTCGAGATGATGGAAGAGCTGAAGAGCCTCCTCCGCTACGTCTACCAGACGAAGAATGCGCTGACGTTCCCGGTCTCCGGCCCCGGTTCGGTGGGCATGGAGTACTGCTTCGTGAACATGGTCTCGCCCGGTGACAAGGTCGTGGTCTGCATCAACGGCGTGTTCGGTGGCCGGATGCTCGAGAACGTCATCCGCTGCGGTGGTGTGCCGGTCGTCATCGAGCACGAGTGGGGCACGCCCGTCGACCCGCAGCGCCTGGAGGACACCCTCAAGGCGAATCCGGACACGAAGATCGTCGCGTTCGTGCACGCCGAGACATCCACCGGTTGTCTGTCGGACGCCAAGACGCTCGTCGAAGTGGCGCATCGCTACAACGCCCTCACGATCGTGGACGCGGTGACGTCGCTCGGCGGCGTCCCGGTGCTGGTCGATGAATGGGGTGTGGATGCCATCTACTCCGGCAGCCAGAAATGCCTCTCCTGCACGCCCGGTCTGTCGCCGGTGTCGTTCAACGAGCGCGTCGTCGAGCATGTGAAGGCCCGCAAGGACAAGATCCACAGCTGGTTCATGGACATGAACCTGCTGCTCGGTTACTGGGGCGCCACGAACCGCACGTATCACCACACCGCGCCGACGAACTCGCTGTTCGCACTCCACGAAGCGCTGCTGCTGATCCGAGAGGAGACGCTCGAAGACTGCTTCGCGCGCCACCGCCGCCATCATCTGGCGCTGAAGACCGGCCTCGAGGCGATGGGTCTCCACTTCCTCGTGAAGGAGGAGTACCAGATCCCGCAGATGAACGCCGTGCGCATCCCCGAGGCGATCCAGCCGAAGGAAGCCGAGGTCCGCAAGCGTCTGCTGAACGAGTTCAACCTCGAGATCGGCGCCGGCCTCGGTCCGCTCGCCGGCAAGATCTGGCGCTTCGGCACGATGGGCTACTCGTGCCGGCCGGAGAACGTGATGCTGTGCCTCTCGGCCCTGGGTTCCGTCATGTCGGACCTCGGGATGCCAGTTCACGTCGGCGACGCCGAAGCGGCAGCGCACGACGCCTACGCCCAGATGCACAAGCACGCAGCCCTGCAGAAAAAGCGCGTCGCCTGAGCGAACTGCGCGCCCGCAGGTCGACCGGCTGTTCAACCGGCAGTCGACTGGAAAGTCACGGAGAGCGGCGGACCCTGGTCCGCCGTTTTTCGTTTGGAGGCTCGTGCGCCGGACGGATGACGCGGCACCGATCTTGCGAAGTGTGAGACGGCGCGCATGCCATGGTACTTTCCGGCCGCGCGCATTTCAGGAGCAGATTCCCCCATGAATTCCCTCGGACGACGTACGCTCGTCGCGCTCGCTTTTGGTCTTGCGACCACGGCGACGCGCGCCGAAGTGGTGCTGTATGCGAACGACTTCGAGACCGCGATCGGTCCCGAGTGGTCGAGCACCTCGACCTACGCCTGGGGACTCCAGCAGACGCCGGCCGACGACATCGGCGGCGGATTCCTCGGCTACTTCGGCGGCAACAACGCGACGACGCTCACGCTGACGAACCTTCCGTCGGGCCTCCCCAGCCTCACGCTCGAGTTCGATGCCTATCTGATGTGGTCGTGGGACGGCGAGGACACCCGACCCGTCGACGGTGTGCCCCGCGGCCCTGATCGGTTCGGGTTCCGGAGCGGCGCGGGCAACAGCTTCGACATCGGGCAGTCCTGGACCTTCAGCCACGGTAGCGCGGCCACCGGATTGCAGTCGTTCTGCGGCGACATTGTCGCGCCGTGCGCGCCGACCACCGGGGCCCTGTCCCGATACACGCTCGGCTACCGTTTCGAGATCGTGCCGACCGAGGAGGACCTCGACACCACCGGCGCGGCCCCCATGGATTCCGTCTACCGGTTCGCGTGGACGGAAGCCCACGACGGTGGCACCACCGCGTCGTTCACCTTCTTCAGCGCCGGCTTGCAGGTGCGGCCGGATCTCGATTTCCCGTACCTCGACGAGGCCTGGGGCCTCGACAACGTCCGGGTCATCCACACGCCCGTGCCGGAGCCAGCAGCGTCAGCGCTTCTGGCGCTCGGTCTGGCGATGCTCGCCGTCGTCCACCGACGCAGCAGACGTCGCGACGCTTGCTGAGCATCAGTCGCACCGATGTCCACGATGGGCCGAAGTGGCGTCCACGACGCTGAAGAATCGATGACGGCATGCCGCGCTCCCTGACGATCGACCCGCTGACGGACCTCCCCCCGCCGCCCGACGCCCCCACGCTCGAAACGCTCTCCCGACCACGCCAGGCACTCGTCGCCGTCTACGTGATCGTCGCGTTCTGGTATCTGCTCTGGCGTCCCGAGACTTTCAACGTCGCAGCGCCGTGGTTCTCGCGGCTCGTCTACGCGGGCGAGGTGTTCGGCTTTGTCACGGCGTTGCTGCACATCCACATGGTGTGGCGGCTGTCGGTGCGCGAAGCGCCCGCGGCGCCGGCGGGCCTCGTGGTCGATGTGTACGTCACCACCCGCGACGAGCCGGTCGAGATGCTGCGCCGGACGCTGGTCGCCGCGACCCGGATGTCCTACCCGCACGTGACCTGGCTGCTGGACGACGGCAACCGGCCCGCCATGCGCGCTCTTGCAGCCGAGCTGGGGGTGCAGTACCTCGCCCGCGAGCAGCATCGGCACGCGAAGGCAGGCAACCTGAACCACGCCCTGTCTCGCACGCTCGGCGACTACATCGCCGTCTTCGATGCAGACCACGCCCCGGCGCGCGACTTCCTGACCCGGACCCTCGGCTACTTCCGGGACGCGCGTGTCGCATTCGTATCGACGCCGCAGGACTTCTACAACCTCGACTCCTACCAGCATCGCAACGACGCGCAGACCCGCCTCGTCTGGAACGAGCAGTCGCTGTTCTTCCGCGTGATCCAGCGCGGCAAGGACGCCACGAACAGCGCGTTCTTCTGCGGCACCTGCGGCATCCTCCGCCGCAAGGCACTGGACGACATCGGCGGTTTCGCCGTCGACACGGTCACCGAGGATCTCGACACCTCGGTCCGCATCCACCGCAAGGGATGGCAGTCGGTGTACCACGCCGAGCCGCTCGCGTTCGGGATCGCCGCCGCCGACATCGTGCCGTTCGTACGGCAGCGGGTGCGCTGGGGCCAGGGCGCCATGCAGGTGCTCAGACGGCACGGCTTGCTGCTGTTCGCCAGCGGGCTCACTGTGCCCCAACGCCTCAACTACTTCGCCAGCACCATCATGTACTTCGACGGCTGGCAGAAGGCCCTCTTCTATCTCGCGCCGGCGATCGTGCTGATGACGGGTGCGATGCCGATCAGCCAGCTTTCGTGGGAGTTCGTCCTGCGGTTCGTGCCGTACTACCTGCTCACGTTCTGGGTGTTCGAGGAGGTGGGCCGCGGCTACGGGCGCGCGCTCGATGTCGAGCGATACAACATGGCGCGCTACGGGGCCTTCGTGTGGTCGACCCTCGGCCTGCTGCGGCGACGACTCGCATTCCGCGTCACGCGGAAGCATCGGAGTCCCGACGACGACCGCGTGGGCCGTCGCTTCCTGTGGCCGCAGTGGGCCGTCCTCGGCATGAACGCCGCGGCGATTCCCGTGGGTCTTCTTCTCCAGACGCTCGGGGTCATCGCCCTGCCCACGGCGGCGCTGATCGCGAACATCTTCTGGGCGCTGGTGAACGTGGTCCTCGCGCGTGCCGTCGTCGGCTTCACGCGTCGCGTTTCCGGATTCCACCGCCGCGAGTATCGGTTCCGCATCCCGCTGCCCGCGCTGCTGTCGGGAGACTCGCGTCATCCTCACGCAGGGATCCTCGACGACGTGTCGGCCGAAGGCTTCAAGTACTACGGGCGCTTCCCGGCGAACACGGCGCCCGGCGACACGGTCGCGGGGGAGATCCTGCTTCCGAGCGGACGGATGCCCTTCCGTGCCACGGTCTGCGCGTGCTTCCCAGGGCCGAGGGACGGCGACGTGCGGGCCCTCGGTTGCCGGTTCGACTGGACCGCCGCCTCCGACGCGGACGAACTGATCGCCTTCCTGTACGGCTCAGATCTGCAATGGAAACTGAATCGCCTGAGCGACCGCTCGCGCACCCCGCTCGAGCGGTTCATGCGATGGCTGCGCCGGCCGTCTCGATCGGCGCCGGAGGCCCCGGACGCGCCGTGGGCCGCCGCCGTTGTCCGCAGTGCGGACACGCCGGATGGCGGGATGCACCCGGGCATTGTCTCGGTCCCCTCGGCGACGGATGACGAACGCACGCTCGTCGTGTTCCGGCGGATGGCGGCTCGGGAGCGCCTGGAGATCCTCGTCACGACGCGGGCGGGGACCTCGATGCTGCGGACCCGCGCCATCCTGTTCGACGCGATGCTCGCGAGCGGGACGCCGCTGTATCTCTACCGGTTGTCTCCCGCGGGGGAACTGCTATGAAGATGCCGAACACCTGTCTCCTCGCACTGAGCGGCCTGCTGCTCTCGGGTGCGACGCTGGCGCGGGACATCACCTTGCTGACCGGTGCGGAGGTCCGGCGGAACGACGAGTACTACGCGTACCTCGGGGCGCTCGTCCCGCTGCGCAGTTCGGACCGGCTGGGTGCCGGGTGGGTGCAGCGCTACTGGATCGACGGGCTCAACTATGGTTTCGACGTGTCGGACCCCGCGCGCTTCGCCACCGACCCGCAGAACATCCGGGCCCGGGCCCTTGGTCTGGAGGCGGCCCTCGGCTACCACCTCAGGGACGACCGCGGCGGGGTGGCGGCGTACCTCGGTTTCCGGCATCAGCAGTCGACGCTGTCACCCGACGTCCCGGACAGCCGGGTGCGCGGATCGCAGTGGTGGCCGAGGGCGCAGGTGGAGGTGGATGCCCGGCTCACGGCCAAGGTGCACGCCTACGGCATCGTCGCCTACACCTTCGGGATGGACGGGTACTGGTCGAGGCTGCGCGTGATGCACGATCTCGGTGGCCTCGAGGTGGGTCCCGAGGCGATCCTCCAGGGTGACCGCGACTACCGCGCCCGGAAGGTGGGGCTGGTGACGACCGGCCTGCGCCTGGGCGGGAACCTCACGATGGGGCTGCGCGCCGGTTATCACTTCCAGGCCAACGCGAACTCTCCGTACGTAGGCGTCGAACTCGCGCTGGGCCTCTGACGCGGTGAGACACCCGCACCGCCACCCCGGAATCGGGCTCGGGATGGCGGATGCAGGGGTCGCTTCCTCAGTCCAGCTTCGCCGTCCTGAGTGCCTTCACCGCAGCAGCGAACCGGGCCTCGTTGCGGGGCTGGGCCTCGAAGCGGGTGAAGTTCTCGCCCATCGCTTCCCCCAGCCGGTCGAGGCGCTGACCGGGGTTGGGGTGGGTCTTCGTCAGGAGTGCGAGGTAAGGATCGTCGCCCTTGATCTTGCCGAGGGTCTGCAGCGCGCCGGCGAGACCGTAGGGATCGTAGCCAGCCCGAGTGGCCAGCACCACGCCGACGCGATCGGCCTCGTACTCGTCGTCCTTGTCGAGGCCTCGCGAATAGAGCTCCTTGGTGGGCCCGACGAGGGCATCGACGAGCGCACCACCACCCTTGCCGGCCGTCGCCGCGCTGGCCCCGGCACCGAGAAGATTCGTCCAGGCGCCCTTTTTCATGGCGTTCAGGTGATGCTTGCGCACGACGTGCCCCACCTCGTGACCGAGCACGCCCGCGAGTTCCGCCTCGTTCTCCAGGAGCCGCAGCATGCCGCGCGTCACGATGATGATCCCGCCAGGCGCCGCGAAGGCATTCACGTGGTCGCTGTCGTTGACGCCGAACCGCCAGGGCAGATCGGCCCGTTCGGACCGACTCGCAACCCACGCACCGACCTCGTTCACGTAGCGTTGCAGCGCCGGATCGTCGTGCAGAGGACGCGCGCCGAGGAGCGTCTCGGCGACGCCGCGACCCATCTCGATCTCCTTCGGCTGATCCACCGACCCGAAGGCGCCCTTCAAGTTGGAAGTGAGGCCGTCGACGCCCCCGGAGCTTTTCACGAAGGCGTCGATCTGTTTGGGATTGCAGGCCGCCAGAAGACCGATGGAAGCGGTGGCAGCCAGCACCCAGCCGGCGATGCGTTTGCGGTTCGGATGGCGGTCCATCACTTGCCCCCTTTCTCGGCTTTGCCGTCGCCGGTCACGTACGGGATCGTCTGCGCAGACAGCTTGCCCGCTGCCGCGAAGCCGGCCGCCGTGGCGCCGGTCACGGCGAACCCGTCCATGCGCGCCAACTGCTCGGGATCGGGCTTGGCGGCCGTCAGGTCCTCTTCAGAGAAGCCCCGCACGCCCGTGGCCGCTGTCGACCCGGCGGCACTGCGCTGCTTGCCGACGCCGAGTGTGGCCAGGAAGGCGGAGTCGTTCTTCGCCGGATCGGGGTTGCCGAGGCGCACGGCGAGCAGGCGCACCCAGCCGGCGGTGGCGCCGACCTTGATCTTCGCCCAACCGCCCTGACGCTCGGTGACCGTGATGGCGGTCTTCTCCGGCACCTTCCCCACTGCAGCGGCATCGAGGAAGGGCTTGGCCTTGACCTCCACCGCCCGCAGCGTGAAGCCCTTCTCGTCCGCGAACGCCATCGAGGCACACAGCATCGTCGCGAGACCCCACCATCGCCATCGAATCATCTCTGCCTCCTGGTTTGCCGTGGGGTCCGCCTGTACGACACCCCAGCATGGGATGGTCGCAAGACGGTGGCCGGGACAGACGCGCCGACCATCTCACCGCAAGGTGAATCGTATCCCTGGTCGGAACAGGTGCGACAGAGAAGTCGCTCACGGCCTCATCTGGCCACTGCCGCCTTGGGGAGTCCGAGCTGGTTCCAGAGCGCCGTCACCGGACCGGACTGGTTCAGGGTATAGAAATGCAGGCCCGGCGCACCATCGGCGAGGAGCTTCTCGCAGAGCTTCGCCACGACATCGAGGCCGAAGGCGCGCACCGATGCGGTGTCGTCGCCGAAGCCCTCCAGGCGCCTGCGGATCCATCGCGGGATCTCCGCGCCGCAGGCGTCCGAGAATCGTGCGAGCTGGGTGTAGCGGGTGATCGGCATGATGCCCGGCACGATGGGGACGTCGACACCCTGGGCCCGCGCTTCGCCCACAAAACGCCAGTAGGCGTCGGGATTGAAGAAGTACTGCGTGATGGATGCGTTGGCACCGGCCTTCACCTTGCGCACGAAGTTGCGCAGGTCCTCGTCGGCCGAGCGCGCCTGCGGATGCACCTCGGGATAGGCGGCCACCTCGATGTGGAACCAGTCGCCCGTCTCGGCGCGGACGAAGCCGACGAGATCGTTCGCGTACCGGAACTCGCCCACCTCCATCATCCCGGACGGGAGATCGCCGCGCAGCGCGACGAGGCGGCGGATGCCCTGTCCCCGATAGCGCTCGAGCAGTTCACGCACGGACGCCCGCGTTGCGCCGACGCACGACATGTGTGGTGCGACGTCGTAGCGGAGTCCGACGAGATCATCGACCACGCCCAGCGTTCGTTCGCGGGTGGAGCCGCCGGCGCCGTACGTGACCGAAAAGAATTCGGGCCCCAGACGCGCGAGGTCCGCCACGGTGGCGCGGAGCTTCTCGATGCCTTCCGGCGTCTGCGGGGGAAACAGTTCGAAACTGAGGGATGGTGTCATGGCGGATTCCACGGGGGGACATGGCACGCAGTGCCCGGATCATCGGGTCGAAGGCGGAAGCGCCATGAAGGCGCCCCGCATTCTCGATGGAACGTCCGCCTCGCGCCGGGTGTGACCGGAACGAGGCGGACAGCCGCTTTAGTAGCGGTACGTCTCGGGCTTGTAGGGCCCCTGCTTCGTCACGCCGATGTAGCGTGCCTGGGCATCCGTCAGTTCGGAGAGCTGGGCGTTCAGCTTCTTCAGCTGGAGACGCGCGACCTTCTCGTCGAGATGCTTGGGCAGGGTGTAGACGCCCACGGGGTACTTGTCGGTGTTCTGGAACAGTTCGATCTGGGCGATCGTCTGGTTGGCGAACGACGACGACATCACATAGCTCGGGTGACCCGTGCCGCAGCCGAGGTTCACGAGGCGACCCTTGGCCAGCATGATGATGCGCTTGCCGTCGGGGAACACGACGTGGTCGACCTGGGGCTTGATCTCGTCCCACTCGTACTTGCTGAGGGAAGCGACGTCGATCTCGTTGTCGAAGTGACCGATGTTGCAGACGATGGCCTGGTCCTTCATCTTCGCCATGTGATCGTGGGTGATCACGTGGTAGTTGCCGGTGGCGGTCACGAAGATGTCGGCCTTGTCGGCGGCGTATTCCATCGTGACGACGCGATACCCTTCCATCGCCGCCTGCAGCGCGCAGATCGGGTCGATCTCGGTCACCCACACCTGGGCCGACAGCGCCCGCAGTGCCTGGGCGGAACCCTTGCCCACGTCGCCGTAACCGGCGACGACCGCGACCTTGCCGGCGATCATCACGTCGGTCGCACGCTTGATGGCGTCGACCAGAGATTCGCGGCAACCGTAGAGGTTGTCGAACTTCGACTTCGTGACGGAATCGTTCACGTTGATGGCGGGGAACTTCAACATGCCGTCCTTCGCCATCTGATAGAGGCGGTGCACGCCCGTCGTCGTCTCCTCGGTGACACCCTTCACCTGCGCGAGGCGGGTGGAGTACCACTTCGGATCGCGAGCCAGCTTCGCGGCGATGGCGGCGAAGAGGTGCGTCTCTTCCTCGCTGCCCGGGTGCTTCAGCAGGGACGGATCGGACTCGGCGCGCGTGCCCAGGTGCAGCAGCAGCGTGGCGTCACCGCCGTCGTCGAGGATCATGTTGCTGTAGCCACCATCCGCCCATTCGAAGATGCGATGGGTGTAGTCCCAGTACTGCTCCAGCGTCTCGCCCTTGACGGCGAAGACCGGCGTGCCGTTCACGGCGATCGCGGCGGCGGCGTGGTCCTGCGTGGAGAAGATGTTGCAGGAAGCCCAGCGGACTTCCGCGCCCAGCGCCTGCAGGGTCTCGATGAGAACCGCGGTCTGGATGGTCATGTGAAGGGAACCGGTAATGCGGGCGCCGCGAAGCGGCTGCTGGCTCGCGTACTCCTCACGGATGGCCATCAGGCCGGGCATTTCCGTTTCGGCGATACGGATTTCCTTGCGGCCCCAGTCGGCGAGGGCAAGGTCGGCCACGACGTAGTCGGCCACCGGCTTCAGTTGGGTCACTGCGGACATGTGCTCACTCCTAGTTGAGGGACGGCCCCAGGGGGGACGGGAGTGAGATCTCACGCTCGTCACCCGGGAGCCAGTCACGGGTCAACGAGCGCAGTTCGAAAAACCTGAGCCTGGCGGGGAGATTCCCGTCGCAGCGCTCCTCAGGACGGCCAAGATTCTACGGGAGGATGTGGCGGCCGCACACCCCCCTCGGGCAGGCTACGCGGACCTGGCCTCGTGTTCGGGAGTGTCGGCAAAGCGCTCGGCGATCTCGAGGAACCTGCCGCGGATCTCGAAGAAGGCATCGGCCAGCCCCGGATCGAAATGGGTGCCGCGCTCGCGCATGATCATGTGCACGGCATCGTCGTGCGGGTAGGCGGCCTTGTACACGCGCCGCGAAATCAGCGCGTCGTAGACATCGGCGATGGCCATGATCCGCGCGGACAGCGGGATCTCCGTGCCCGACAGGCCGTCGGGGTACCCGGTGCCGTCCCAGCGCTCGTGATGGCTCGTCGCGATCTCCCGGGCATGGCGCAGGAACGAGTCCCCGACGACGACGAGATCCGCCTCCGCCTGCAGGATGGCATCGCGCCCGAGCACGGTGTGTTGCTTCATCACCTCCCATTCCTCCCGGTCGAGCTTGCCCGGCTTCAGGAGTACGGCGTCCGGAATGGCCACCTTGCCGACATCGTGCAGCGGCGCGGACTTGAAGAGGAGATCGATGGTTTCCTCGTTGAGCTCGCTCCGGTAGGGGTCGCGGTCGCGGACCTGCTCGGCGAGCGCGCGGACGTAGTGCTGCGTCCGGCGGATGTGGTTGCCGGTCTCGTAGTCGCGCGCTTCGGCGAGCGAGCAGAACGCGCTGATGGTGGCGTCCTGCGCCGCGATCAACTGCTGCTTCCGACGGACCAGCTCGGCCGATTGCTCGAGGATGTGGCGCGTCCGCTCGGACACGAGGCGTTCGAGATCCTCGTTGCGCGTGCGGAGCAGCCGCGCACTCTGGCTGAGACGCAGATGATTCCGGACGCGCGCGAAGACGACGGCCGGCGAGAACGGCTTGTGGATGAAATCCTCCGCGCCGAGCGACAGGCCACGCTCTTCATCAATGGCACTGGAGAGCGTCGTGAGGAAGATGACCGGGATGTGGCTGGTGGCCGGGTCCTGCTTGAGGGCGCGACACACCTCGAATCCGTCCAGGCCGGGCATCATCACGTCGAGAAGGATCAGGTCCGCGGGACCGCCGTCGCCGAGATACGCCAGGGCGGCATGGCCGCCGTCGAGAGAATGCACCACGTGGCTTTCGCCCAGCAGGTCTTCGAGGATGAGCAGGTTGTCGGGCTGGTCGTCGACGATGAGGATGTGGGCGCGGTCGGGTTCGGTCACGGAACGCCCTCCGAGAGTGCGGTCAGGGTTTCGTCGAGCACCAGAGCCAGCCGCTCAGCCAGATTGGCGCTGTCGGGGCCACCCTCGCGGGCGGTCGCCTCCGTGCGATCCGCGAGGGTCCGGAGCGGCCGCGCCATGAGATTGCCTCCCATGCCCTTCAGACTGTGGGCAATGAACGCGATCTCGTCGAGGTCGCCGCCATCGGCGGCAACCCTGAGCCTGTCGGCGGTGTTCTGGTGGGTGCGGAGGACTGTCACGACCAGCTTATCGACGAATTCACGCCGCCCCTTGAACCGATTCAACAGCGCCGTCCAATCAACCAGCGGAGACACGGCCTCGGCGGCCTCCATCGCGGTGGAGGGCCGGTTGGTTGGCCGCGTTGGCAAGGGCAGAGGCGGAGTGTCCTCGTCCGCCGCCCCGGCAGCGAAGTTACGGACGTGGCGGCTCACGGCACTCACCAACCGGTCGAGGTCGAGCGGCTTCGCCAGGTGCTCCACCATGCCGGCCGCGATGCACCGGTCGCGCTCCTCCGCCATCGCGTGGGCAGTGAGACCGATCACGGGCAGATCGGGGGCCAGCGACCTGACTCTTCGGGCCACCTCGTATCCGTCCATTTCGGGCATCTGGATGTCGGTCAGCACCACGTCGTAACAGTGGGGACCGTCGGCCTCCAGGCGTTCCACCGCCAGCCGCCCATTCTCGGTCTGGACGAGCAGGGCACCCTCCTGCTCCAGCAAGGTCTCCAGCACGAGCCGGTTCACTTCGTTGTCTTCCGCGCTGAGCACCCGAAGGCCCTTCAGCCGCTGGCCCCCTCGCGCATCAGCCGCGAGCAGGTCCCGCACCGAGGGCGCTGGCGCCAGGACGTGACGCAGACGCAGCGGGCGCTCGACGAACGTAGCTCGCGCATCGTGCGGCGCGCGGGGTATGGAAGCCCCCGGATAACACGCCACGAGGAGTCGACCTTCCGCAGGAATGTCTGCGCGCGCTTCGTACCGCTCGAAATCGAGGATGGTGAGGTCCGCCGGTTGGGGGGAAGCATCGGTCACCTCGACAGCGATGTCGAGCGCCTCCAGAGCCTCGGCCAGCGGACCTGCCTCGGCGGCACCCAGGCCCACGAGCGCCGCACGCGCTGGCAATACCATGGGCGCCACCGAGGCCACGGACGGGGGTACCCGACCGGAGATCGGCACCGTGACCTCGAATACGGTGCCGCTCCCGAGTTCGCTGGTGACGCCGATCCGGCCTCCCATCATTTCGACCAACCGGTGGCAGATCGCCAGGCCGAGCCCGGTGCCACCGAAGCGGCGGGTGGTGGAGCCATCGGCCTGCTCGAACGGCTGGAAGAGGCGCGCGAGGTGGGCCGGGGCCATGCCGATCCCGGTGTCCTCCACGGTGATCCGCAACCAGTCGCCCTCACCCGCAACGCCCAGGATCACCCCACCGCGTTCCGTGAACTTGACAGCGTTCGCGAGCAGATTCACGAGCACCTGGACCATTCGCTGCGGATCGCCGTCCATGACCTCCGGCAGCCCGGGTGGCTCCGACACCCGCATCGCCAGACCCTTGGCGTAGGCGCGCGGGGCAACCAGCGCCACCGCACGATCGATCACATCGCCCAACCGGAATGCGGCGCGCTCCAGCGTGAACTTGCCGGCTTCGATCTTGGAGAAGTCGAGTATGTCGTCGACGATCCCGAGCAGCAGGGCGCCGGAATCGAGGATGCGCTCGAAGAGCCGGGCCGCGTCCGCCTCGGGGCCCGCCCGGGCGCCGGCCTGCGCGAGACCCAGCACGGCGTTGAGCGGGGTGCGGATCTCGTGGCTCATGTTCGCCAGGAAATCGCTGCGCACCTGCGCAAGACGCCGCGCCTCCGCGAGCGCGGCCTCGCGGGCGGCGTCGTTCTGCTTGCGGTCGGTGATGTCCCGCGCGAACCCCACGGTGCCCAGCGCAATTCCGTCCTCGTCGAGCACGGGGGCGTTGTACGTCTCGATCCACTGCTCTGCCCCCTCGCGGGTGGAAACGCGCTCGCCGGTGCGCGAACGACGGGCGCTGCGCACCTCGGTGTCCTCCGCGGCGCGCGCGCGGCCCAGTTCGCCGGGCCAGAGCTCGATGTCGTCATGCCCGATCATCTGGGCGACCGCCAGACCGCACGCCGAAGCATGGGCACGGTTCACCGCGAGATAGCGCCCGCCGTTGTCCTTCAGCCAGACCTGGAAGGGCACGTTGTCCACCAGCGCATAGAGATAACTCGCCTGCAGTCGAAGCTCGGCCGTCCGGCTGGCGACGACGGTTTCGAGATGCTGTCGATGGGCCTCCAGTGCGAGCTGGGCTTCGCGCACCTCGGTGATGTCCTGGGTCATGCCCACCGCGGACACGGCGCGGCCGTCCGGGCCGTGCGTAATGATCGCCTTCGCGTGGAGCCAGCGGGTCGCGCCGCCGATGATCGCGCGGTGCTCGATATCGAAGGCGGCAAGGCCCTTCAAGGCGCGCCGCCAGGCCTCCCGGGCCTTGGCCTGATCCTCCGGATGCACCATATCGAACACCGCGGCCGCTGTCAGCCTGTGGGAGTCCGTGCAGAGGACGCGCATCATCTCGTCGGAGGCGACGAGGCAGTTCTCCTCGAAGTCGGCCTGCCAGCTGCCGAGCTTCGCCATCGCCTGCGCCTGGGCGAGTGTCTGCTCGCTATCGCGCAGTGCCTGCTCGGCCCGCTTGCGCGCCGTGATGTCGGTGACGGTGACGATGGCATGCCGCACCCCGCCGAACCCCACGACGCCGAGGCTGATCTCCGCCGAGAACTCGCTGCCGTCGGCCCGCACGGCCGAGAGCTCGCGGCCCATGCCCATCGGGCGGGCGCGTCCTTCCACGAGATACCGGGCCCGCTTCGCGCCGTGATCGGCTCGGAAGGATTCAGGCACAAGGGAATCCACGTGGGAGCCTTCCAGCCTGCCCGGGGCATGGCGGAACATCTGGTATGCCCGCTCATTGGCACGCACGACCGTGCCCCCGGCATCGACCACGAGGATCGCCTCGGGCACGGTCTCGAGGATGAGGTTCGCCCGGGCCTCACTCTCGCGCAGGGCGGCCTCCATCCGCTTGCGCTGCGTGACGTCCGTCATCGTGGCGATCAGCCGCTGAGGCTCGCTCTGCGGGGTCCACTCCACCACCTTGCCGCGGTCCAGCACCCAGCGCTCCGTGCCGCCCGCACAGCGCATCCGGTGTTCGCTTTCGTAGACGGGGGAGTCGCCAGAGAAATGACGGTGGAGCGCCCGCATCGCGCGCGGGAGATCATCGGGATGCACGCGTGCGGTCCAGCTCTCGAAGCGGCTTTGCACCTGATGGTCGGCCAGCTCCATCATCGACTTCCATCGGCGCGAGAAGTACACGTCGCCGGTCACCACGTTCCAGTCCCAGACGGCCTGATCCGAGCTTTCGAGCGCGAACTGCCAGCGGGCCTCCGATGCACGCAGGCGCTCGTCCGCTTGCTTGCGCTGCGTGACGTCCTGCGCAAAGCCGTGCCAGATCGTTCCGCCGTCGGCCTCGCGGACCGGTACGGAGTGTCCTTCGATCCAGTGTTCGCCACCATCCGGATGGACGATACGGAACTCTGCCCGCCACGGCGTCATGCTGCGTGCAGAGGCGAGAATGGAGCCCTGCATCCATGCGAGGTCGGCAGGATGTACGCGTTCGAAGAGCGGTGTCGCGTCGTCCACGAGATCGCTGCGCCGGACGCGGAAAACCTCACGCATCGCGGGAGTAGCGAACGGTACGCTCATCGTCCCATCGGGCTTCAGTCGGAACGAGTACACGACCCCCGGCACAGTCGACCCGATGCGCGCCATCTGATCCTGAAGGTCGACGCGATCCCGCAGGGCGGCCTCGGCCTCGTGCCGGTCGGTGATGTCCTGCACCGTGCCGATCACGAATCGCGGACGGACATCCACGGCATCCCGTCGGGGACGCAGCGCAATCGCGATCCACCGCTGGGAGCCGTCCCGGCACACGATCCGGACTTCGATGCCGGGGTCGTCCTCCGCCCGCCCGCCCGCGACCACGGCGTCCACGAAGTCGGACAGCCTGGTCGCATCCTCGGGATGGACGCGCGCGAGCGCACCCGCGAACGTGGCCTTGGAAGCCTCGAGCTGGAGGTAGCTGCAGGCGCGGTCGTCGAAGACCAGCACATCCTGTTCGATGTCGTGCCACCACGTGCCGAGTTGTGCGGCGTCGAGCGCGAGCCTGTAGCGCTCTTCGCTGCTCTGGAGTGCACGCGCCATTGCGCGGCGGGACTGCGTCTCCGCGAACTCGCGCAGGCTCCGCTCGATCGCGGGCACGAGGCGTGTGAGGCGGTCCTTCAGCACGAAATCCGAGAGCCCGGTCTTGAGCAGCTCGACGGCCTCCTCCTCGCCGACGCTGCCCGACACCAGGATCACGGGCAGATCGGGCTGACGTTCGCGAATGAGCGCGAGCCCCTCCCGGAACGGGAGACCGGGCACGTTGTAATCCGACAGGGCAACGTCCCAGGCCCCGCCGGCGAGGGCGTCCACCAGTTCGTCCCGGTTGGCGGCACGCCGCCAGGTCGCGCCGACGCGTTGAGCAGTCAGATGGCGCGTGAGCAGCAGAAAGTCGGTCTCCAGGTCCTCGATGATGAGGATGCGGAGTGGCTGGGCTGTCGTCGTCGTATCCACGTTTCAGGGGAGGGGCGGTTCGTTGGTCGCGAGCCAGTACACGCCGAGCCGCGCCACGGTCTCCGCGAACTCGCCGAAGTCGAGCGGCTTGCGCACGAAGCTGTTGGCGCCGTTCTCGTAGCTGCGCAAGCGATCGCGATCCTCGTCGGAGGACGTGAGTATCACGACGGGCAGGAGCCGCGTGCGCGTCATGCTCCGTAGGCGCTGCAGAACCTGGAGGCCCCCGACGCGCGGGAGGTTGAGGTCCAACAGCACGACCGCAGGCAGCGGCATCGCGCGCTGATCCGCGAACTCGCCCTCCCCGCCCAGATAGTCGAGCGCCTGCTGACCGTCCCGCACGACCACCACCTGATTCGAGAGATTCACCTTCCGCAGTGCGCGCAGGGTGAGCATCTCGTCCTGGGGGTTGTCCTCGACGAGGAGGATGGATCGATGATTCATGAGGCGGGGTCCGCGACGTCGGTCATGGTGTCGGCTCGCGTGGGCAGACAGAACTCCATGCATGCCCCCCGCCCCGGTTCAGCGCTCGCGCGCATGCACCCGCCATGGCGATGGACGATGCGCTGGGCGGTCGCGAGGCCGATGCCGACGCCCGGGAACTCGTCCTGCCGGTGCAGTCGCTGGAACGGCTTGAAGAGCTTCTCGGCATGCGCCATGTCGAACCCCGCACCGTTGTCGACGACGCGAAAGCCGGGCTGCCTGTCGATGGTGACGGACTCGACACGGATCTCGGGGTCCGCACACTTCGACGTGTACTTCCATGCATTCGATAGCAGGTTGCGCAACACCACCTCCACCATGCGGGCATCGGCACGCGCTTCGAGCCCTGGCGCCACCGTGACGCGGACCCGACGCTGCGGCTCATCCCGCGCGAGTTCGTCGAGGATACGCCTTGCCATGGCGCTGATATCAACGGCATCTCGCTGCAGCTCGCCCCGGGTGCTACGCGAGAGTTGAAGAAGGCCGTCGATCAGTTCCCCCATGTGCCGGCCACCGACGATGATCTGCGACAGATAACCACGTGCCTCGGCGTCGAGTCGGTCGCCGTAGTCTTCGACGAGCGCCTGGCTGAAGCCGGTCATCGCCCGCAGCGGCGCCCGCAGATCGTGGGAGACGGCGTACGCGAAGGTCTCGAGCTCCTCGTTCGCTGCGCGCAGTTCGGCCGTGCGCTCGTGCACGCGCTGCTCGAGCGTCGTGTTGAGCTGGCGTATCGCCTCCCCGGCCCGGCGTCGCTCCGTGATGTCGTGCAGGATGCCGAGCACCGCAGGCTGACCATTGAACATGATGCGATTCGCCCGGAGCTCGACCCACAAGTCCGGCCGGCCGTCCCGGCGGAGAAGCCGCACCTCGTACTGCCGCGGTGGCTCGGCCCCGCCGGCGATCCGCTGATCGAAGCGGACATTCCACATGGCCACGAACTCGGGTGCGACCACTTCCTCGACGCGCTTGCCGTCGAGGCCCTCCGGCGGGTCGCCGAGCATCCGCGAGAACGCCGGGTTCGCGAACACGAAACGGCGACCCTGCGTGACGAACACACCGTCGACCAGTGCGTCGACGAGCGTGCGATAGCGCTGTTCGCTCTCGCGCAGCGCCAGCTCGGTCCGTTTGCGATCCGTGATGTCGAGGACGATGGCGCAGACGAATGCGGGAAAGCCCTGCTCGTCGAGCACCGGGAAGAGGTATGACGCAAACGTGCGCTCGACGCCGTCCAGCGTGAGGACATCCTCCGATGCTCCTCGCGCGCGCGACCGCACCACATGCTGTTCGCGCTGCCGTCTCGCCTTTGCGATCGCTGGCGGGAAGAGCTCTTCATCAGTGCGTCCGAGCACGTCTTCGCCGACCTTCGAGAAGACCCGCTCGAAGTTCGGATTCACCAGCACGTATCGACCGTCGATGTCCTTCATGTAGATCACCGCCGGCGAGTTCTGCACGATCGCCTGGAGCTTGCGCTCACGATCGTGCAGGGCGTCCTCGGCGTCCCGCCGGCGCTGGATGTCCTCGGCAACGCGGATGAAGTAATCCGGCGCGCCCCGCGCATCGCGCACGAGGGAGACGGTGATGGCGATCCACCGCACCTGACCGTCAGCGCGGAAGTACCGCTTCTCGAGCGCGTAGCTGCTTCGTCCACCCGCGATGAGTTCCGCGATGAGGGCCTGCTCCTCTGCGACATCGTCCGGGTGCGTGAGGTCCTGCACGCGCAACCCGATGAGCGCGCTCCGCTCGCGTCCCACGATCTCGCACAGCCGACCGTTCACGCGCAACCACCGGCCATCGATGTCGACGTGCCCGATGCCGACGGCGGCCTGCTCGAACGTGGCGCGGAACCTGGCCTCGATCTCCTGCCGGGCGATCTCGGCGGCTTCGCGGTCGGTCACGTCCTGACTCGTGCCGATGATCCGCGCCGGGCGGCGCTCGGCGCCATCGCCAGCGAACACGATGCGGCCGTTGGCCGCGATCCATCGCACCAGCCCGTCGGGATGGACGACGCGATACTCGACGGTGAACAGCGCCTGGCCCTCCGGGCTGCGCACGGCAGTGGCGATCGCAGCCCGCAAACGGGCGCGATCGTCGGGGTGCACCACGTCGAGCACCGCGCCCATCCCGCGCACTTCGCCTCGGATGCCGTACATGGCGCGGGACCGGTCGTCCTCACTGATCTCGTCGGTGAGGAGATCGTGCTCCCAGGTACCGAGGCGGGCCGCATCCAGCGCGAGGCGATGACGGCGTTCGCTGTCGCGCAGGGATGTCATCGCGAGGCGGCGGTCGGTGTCGTCCTCGGCGATCCCGGCGAGCTGCCTCGGTCGCCCATGCCCGTCGTCGACGACGAAACTGCGATCGCGGATCCAGCGGGTCGTCCCGTCCGGTCTCACGACACGGTATTCGAGGACATCGCTCCTGCCCGCGAGGCGGGCGCGATACGCGGCCGCGACGCGGCCGCGGTCATCGGCGTGGACGCCGGCGAGCCAATCGCCGGGGTCGGCCTGAAGCGCTTCGAGGGAGCGGCCCCAGAGACGTTCGTAGGCGGCACTGGCGTACACGAAGCGACCACCATCGTGAGGATCCGCGATCCAGAGCACATCGTCGATCGCCTCGGAGAATCGTCGGAACTGCGTCTCGGCCACCCGCAGCGCTTGCTCGACGCGCTGGCGCTGGCTCACGTCGTGCACGACCGCCATGACACCTCCGACTTCGCCGGCGCCGTTCCGGTACGGCTGGAAGGTGAGGCGCTGCCAGATAACGCCGGGCGTTTCGGGATCGATATCGGGAGGCAGGACATCGTGGGTGCCATACCGACGGGGCACGGGGGACGGGATGCGCACGACCTCGCCCGCCCGCGCACGGCGGATGGCTTCGCGGATCTCGGGGCTGAGAGGCGTGCCATCGTCCTCGCCCGCGGACGTACCGATCACGGCGTCCGAGGGGATGCCGGTGAATCGCTCCATGAAAGTATTCCGCGCAATGCAGCGGAGATCGCGGTCGTACACGACGATCCCTTCGTCGATGCTCGAAAGAATGTCGGCATGGAGATGCAGGGCCTCCTCCAGCGCGCGCTCGCGGGTGGACGGCGGCGGAAGATCCGTGACGATCACGCAGGCGATCGGGCGTCCATCGACGACGGCTGGGCGCGACGAGAGCCGGACGATCCGGCCCGGCTCGCAAGTGCCCAATCGGACCTCGACCACCGCGGGAACCTGCACGGACAGCGGGGTGAAACGGTCCCGGCCCTCGGGGGCGATGAGTTCGGCGAAGAGCCTGCCGTTCAGGCAAAGCCCGTCGCTACCCGCGAGTTGCGCGAAGCTACGGTTGTGATGCCGGATGCATCCTTCACCATCGATGACAACGGCACCGGCGCTCAGGGCCTCGACGAAAGCTTCGCAAAGTCCTGGTGATGGCGAAGTTGATGCGGACGGCGGCACGACGGGACCGGGCATGGCGCGGATGCCTCCTGCGGAGCGGATCGATTGTCCCAGATCACCCCGGGGGTACATACCCCGGGCTCGTACGACGCGGCAGGAGCGTCAGCCGGCGCGCGGAATGGCGAGCAACTGCGCCACGCCGCGAAGCGCCGGGTTCTCAGCAGTGATCACGTAGGTTGGGATCGCTGCCATGTAGTCGCGATAGCGACCTTTCGCCTCGAAACGCGCGCGGAACACGGATCGGTCGAACGCCGGGCCGAGAGAAGGCACGATTCCGCCGCCGATGTAGACGCCGCCCCGCGCCCCCAGCGTGACGGCGAGGTTCGCGCTGGCCGTCCCGAGGATGCCGCAGAAGAGATCGAGAACCTCCGCACAATCGGGATCCGATCCGGCGAGCGCTTCGCGCGTGATGTCCTCCTGGGACAGTGGACGGTGCGGCCGTCCGTCGAGAGCGCAGAGGGTCTCGTGGAGCAGAACGATGCCGGCACCCTGCAGGAGTCGTTCGGTCGAGACGTGATCGAAGCGCCGCCACAGATGGCGGAGCACCGATTGCTCCCGCTCGCCCACAGGGCTGAACGCAGTGTGACCACCTTCGCCCGTCACGGGTACCCACCCAGCGCTTCCCGGCAACAGGCCGGAGACCCCGAGACCGGTGCCGGCGCCGATGAGGGCGATTGCCGCGCCAGGTACGGGTGCTCCGCCGCCTACCTGGCGGGTTTCGCCCGGTCCGAGATGCGGGAGGGCGAGGGCGAGGGCCGTGAAATCGTTGAGGATCTCGAGGCGGTCCAGACCGAGCCGCACACGGGTGTCCTCGATCGAGAACACCCAGGGGCTGTTGGTGAATCGCACGATGTCCCCGAGCACGGGGGATGCGACCGCCATCGCCGCCTCGCGGACGGTCGTTTCACCGACCTGCCCGAGGTAGTGGCTCGCTGCCGCCGCAAGGTCGGGAAACGCGGCACAGGCGAGTACCTGCTGATGGCGTAGTCCGCCCGTCGACGCATCGATCAGACCGAACCGTGCGTTGGTTCCGCCGATGTCGCCGACGAGTCGCACGATTCCGGTCTCCCTGTCAGCGCTTCGGCGCGGCGATCAGCGCAGCACCGACTCTGCCGCTTCCGTCACGTGCGCCGCGGTGAAGCCGAACAGTTCGAAGAGCGCGCCTGCAGGCGCCGATTCGCCGAAGCGGTCCATGCCGACGACGGCACCTTCGAGACCCACGTACTTGCGCCAGAAATCGGAGATGCCGGCCTCGATCGCGACACGCGGCACGCCACGGGGCAGCACGGCTTCCCGCCACGCCGCGGGCTGTCGATCGAACACCGTGGTGGAGGGCATCGACACGACGCGTGCGAAGACGCCCTTCGCAGCAAGTAGCTCCCGCGCCGACATCGCCAACGCCACCTCCGATCCGGTGGCGATCAGGATGACGGCGGGCTTGCCGCCGGACGCTTCCGCGAGGACATAGCCACCCTTGGCGACGTCGGCGACCTGGGTTGCCGTGCGGGACTGGTGCGGCAGATTCTGGCGGGAGAGCAGGAGGCTGGTGGGGCCATCCGCACGCTCCACGGACGCACGCCACGCGGCGGCAGTCTCGACGGCGTCGCACGGACGCCAGACATCCATCTGCGGAATCATCCGCAGTGTCGCGGCGTGCTCCACCGGCTGGTGCGTGGGCCCATCCTCGCCCAGGCCGATGGAGTCGTGCGTGAACACATACACCACCCGGAGCTTCATGAGCGCGGCGAGACGCAGGGCGTTCCGGGCGTAGTCGCTGAACACGAGGAACGTCCCGCCGTAGGGAATGAATCCGCCGTGCAGCGTGAGGCCGTTCATGATCGCGGCCATCGCGAACTCACGCACGCCGTAGAACAGGTAGTTGCCGCCCTGGCCCCGCTTGACGCCCTTGGAACCCGACCACAGGGTGAGATTGGAACCGGCCAGATCCGCAGAACCGCCGAGCAGTTCGGGCAGCGCGGGGGCAAGACCTTCGATCGCGTTCTGCGACGCCTTGCGCGTGGCGATCGTCTCGCCCTTGGCGTCGACCCCGGCCACGAAGGCGTCCGCGGTGGCCTGCCAGTTGGTCGGCAGCGCTCCGCCGATCCGTCGCAAGAACTCGCCGGCCTCCGCGGGATGGGCAGTGGCGTAGGCAGCGAACCGCTTCGTCCAGTCGGCCTGGACTTCGGCTCCCTTCGCGCGGGCGTCCCAGGCCTGGCGGATATCGTCCGGGATCTCGAACGGCGGATGCGTCCACCCGAGCGCCGCGCGCGTCGCCGCGATCTCGTCGGCACCCAGAGGCGCGCCGTGCACGCTGCCCGTGTTCGCCTTCTTGGGGGATCCCTTGCCGATGATCGTCTTGCAGCAGATGAGGACCGGTCGGTCGGTCACGGCACGCGCCGCCCGGATCGCGGCGTCGACCGCATCTGGATCGTGTCCGTCGACTGCAGGGATCACGTGCCAGCCGTAGGCGGCAAAGCGCGCCGGGGTGTCGTCGGTGAACCAGTGCTCCATCGTCGACTTCTCGGAGTCGATCGAGATGTGGTTGTCGTCGTAGACGGCGACGAGCTTCGAGAGTCCGAGCGTGCCGGCGAGCGAGCACGCTTCGTGGGAGATGCCCTCCATCAGGCAGCCATCGCCGAGAAAGACCCAGGTGCGGTGATCGACGATCGTGTGTCCGGGGCGATTGAACTCGGCGGCGAGCAACTGCTCCGCGATGGCCATGCCGACAGCGCCGGCGATGCCCTGACCCAGCGGGCCGGTGGTGATCTCGACGCCGGGGGTCATGCCGACTTCCGGATGCCCGGGCGTCATGGAGTGGAGCTGACGGAAGTTCTTCAGCTCGTCGATGGGCAGCGCATATCCGGTGAGGTGCAGCAGGCCGTAGAGGAGCATCGAGCCGTGCCCGTTCGAGAGGACGAAGCGATCGCGGTCGGGCCAGCGTGGATCTGCGGGGTTGTGCTTCAGGTGGCGGCGCCACAGGACCTCGGCGATGTCGGCCATGCCCATCGGCATGCCGGGGTGGCCGGAATTGGCCTTCTGAACGGCGTCCATGGCCAGGACGCGCAGTGCGTTGGCCAGTTCGGTGGTGGTTGCCATGGCGGATATCCGAGGTCTCTGAGGATGGGGGCCCTGCCGGGATCTGCGGGGCAGGAGCAAACGAGGGCGCGATTCTAATCCGGTTGGCGTCACAAGCCCTGCACCCGCAGGCGCGGGACAGCGTGGAATGCCTGGCGGGCCGGGGCCTCGCTACGGTTCCGCCCTGCGCGGCAGGACGACGCCAAGCTGCTTCAGCTTTCGATAGAGGTGCGTGCGCTCGAGCCCGACGCGATCGGCGACGCGGCTCATGTTCCCGCCTTCGCGAGCGATGTGATATTCGAAGTACGCCCGCTCGAACGCATCGCGCGCATCGCGAAGCGCCACATCGAGCGAGAGGCCTCCCAGCACGCCGACGGGAGCAGCCTTCTCGAGCGTCTCGAGGGCACCGCCGACATCGGCGTGGCCGATGTCGGCGCCGGCTGCGAGCAGGGCCGCGGACTTCACGACGCTCTGCAACTGGGCGAGGTTGCCGGGCCAGGGTTGCATCCGCAGTGCGTTGAGCGCCGCCGTCGTGAAGGTGCGCGGCGGAATCTCCTTCGCCTCCACCATGCGTTCGAGCAGAGCACCCGCCATTCCCGGCACGTCGTCCGGATGCTCGCGGAGCGGCGGCACCCGCAGGGTCACCGTCGCGAGCGCCGAATAGAGCCGTGCATCGAAGTCGCCTTCCGCGACGCGCTGCGCGAGGGAGGGATGTGCTGTCGCGATCAGCCGGGTGTTGCATTGGTCGAGGAACGGCAGCCTGGCGAGCAGCGAGCGCTGGGAGTCGCGGCCGAGCCGATCGACGCCACGCAGGAACAGGGTGCCCTCGGCCGCCTGGGCGAGGGCACCGGCCGCGGCGTCCTGCAGGAACCCTTCGTCATCGGGCGCGGCCCAGGGTGTGTTCTGCCGATGCAGGAAGCGGGCGCAGAGATCCTCCCCGCTGCCCGGTTCGGCCATGAGGAGGACTGGTGCCCGCAGGTCGCGGGCACGCTCGAGCCGGGTCTTGAGATCGACGATGACCGGCGCGCCCCCCAGCACCGCGAGCGAGTACGCAGGCACGCCGGTCGGGGAAGGGCCAGGTTGTGCCAGTGCCTTGCCCACGGTGGCGAGCAGCTTCTGCAGTGCGATCGGCTTCTCGAGGAATGCGTAGGCACCGATGCGCGTGGCCTCGACGGCGGTCTCGATGGTCCCGTGCCCGGACATCATCACCACGGGCATCGTGAGCTGGCCCTTCGAGCCCCACTCCTTCAGCAGCGTGATGCCGTCGGTGTCGGGCATCCAGATGTCGAGCAACACGAGATCCGGTCGCGCACGGCCGCGCCAGTGCCGCGCCTCGGCCGCGTTCTGGGCGAGCCTGACGTCGTAGCCCTCGTCCGACAGGATCTCGGACAACAGCTCCCGGATGCCGACCTCGTCGTCCACCACCAGTATCTGACTCATGATTCCCGCAACCTCGAATGTGTCGGCAGACAGCGAGGAAGCTCTCGGAGCATTCCCGCGGAACCACCGGAACGGCAAGATTTCGTCATGTCGTCACGCTCTCGCATTCACCACGCGCGGTGCCGCCGGCACTTGCGGCAGGATGACGCTCACGCGCGCACCGCCGGCCACCAGATTCTCGAGATGGATGAGGCCGCCGTGTTCTTCGACGATCTTCTTGACGATGGCAAGGCCGAGCCCGGTGCCCTTGGCCTTGGTCGTCACGTAGGGTTCGAACGGTCGCGACAGGAAATCGGGGGGAAAGCCGGCACCGTTGTCGGCGACGCGCAATGCGACACCACCTTCCGCGCGCTCGACGTGCACGGTAATGCGGGGCATGGTCACGGACCCGACGGCGTCCTCGGCATTGCGCACCAGGTTGTGGATCACCTGTCGCAGCTTCGCCGCATCGCCCATCACGGCATCCAGCCCCGGCTCGATGCGCACGACGATGGCGGCACCCACCGATTCGTAGAGCCCCAGCACTTCGCGCGTGAGCGCGCCGAGATCGAGACTGAGCAATGTGGCGTCCGGAGAGCGGGCGTACTGACTGAAGGTGTCGACCATCGCCTTCAGGGCCATGACCTGGTTGACGATGGTCTGCGTGAGGCGCGACAGCATGTCGCCGTCACCGGCTTCCAGCTTCGGATGCAGGCGCTGCTGGAGCCGCTCGGCGGAAAGCTGGATGGGAGTCAGCGGATTCTTGATCTCGTGCGCCAGGCGGCGCGCGACCTCTCCCCACGCCGCCTGGCGCTGAGCGCGTAGCAGGTTGGTGATGTCGTCGAACACCACCACGTAGCCATCCGTGGCGCCTTGCTGGGCGATGGCCGAGGCGCGCACGAGCAGGGTGAGTTCGCCGTCTTCGGCCCCGTAGACAACCTCCCGTTCCCAGAGCCGCTCGAGCGGGCGCGACAGCGCTTCCGAGAGCGGTGCGGCGATCGCGGCGAGCCGGGCATCGGCGCGGATCCATTCGTCCACGGGCAATCCGACCAGACCTTCCAGCGTGCGACCGAGGATGCGGTGGGCGGCCGGGTTGGCGGACCGCAGCCGGCGATCGGCATCGAGCGAGATCACGCCAGCCGACAGATTGGCGAGGATGCTCTCGAGCGACGCCTTCGCTGCTTCGAGTTCGGACTGGTACTTCTGCGAGGCGCCCTGCGCCTCACCCAGCTCCCGGGTCATCGCGTTGAACGATCCCGTGAGAATGCCGAGTTCGTCATAGCTCTTCACGGACTGCCGCTCGCGAAAGTCGCCCTGGGCCACGGCGCGGGTGCCCTCTGCCAGCACCCCGAGCGGAGCCGACAGCCGCTGGCTGAAATAGATGGCGAGCAGCAGGGCGAAGAACAACGAGAGCAGGAGTGCCAGGGTGAGCGAGAGTGCATAGAGCCGCTTCAGACCCGGTCGGAAATACGACAGCTCCTGATACTCCGCATAGGCGTTCTGGACGAACTCGGCGTCGCGAGCGATGTCGTCGCGGACCTTCTGGACGAGCTGGAGTGCCTCGATCTCGCCATCGCGGATGTTCACCGGCACGAGCACCCGCAACAGCAGACCCCGCCGCGCGTCGACCAGGATGCGACTGTTCGATTTCTGGACGCGGATGTCGCGCAGCACCTCGTTCGACGGCATGACGGGCGCCAGGCTGTCCTTCTCCTCGCTGGAGTACACGAGCACGCGGCCGGCGTGATCGAACACGGCCGCTTCCTGCACGGCAGCCTGTTCGCGCAGCGTGTTGATCACGGCGCGCTGCTGCTGCGGCGTGCCATCCGAGAGCGCCAGCGCCATCGCGTCGGCCTTCGTGCGGAGATCCGTCAGCATGGTGTCGAGCGTGGTGCGACCGAGGGCGAGTCCACCTTCCAGGGCCTTCTCGACCCGTACGTCGAACCAGGTGTCGATGGAGCGCGTGAGGAACTGCACCGACACTGCATACACGAGCGCGCCGGGCAGAATGGCCACCAGTGAGAACAGGAGGACCAGGCGAAGCGAGAGCTTGGAGCCGAACACGCGCTGCTTCAGGCGATGACGCAGCGCGAGCAGTTGCTGCCCGGTCACGAGCATCAGCACGAGCACGAGGGCCACACTCGCTCCCAGCAGCCACGTCAGCTGACCGGCGAGGAGCGGCGTGTTGCTGCTGGCCGTCGAGAGCAGGTAGAGCATCACCGCTCCGCACGCGGCGATCACGGCCGTCATGACGGTGCCACTCCGGGTGAGGAGGGTCGTGCGCCATTGCCAGAACGACCCGCTCACGGCTTCACCGTCCAGCGGTACCAGTCGGACGACAGGTTCCAGGTCTTGGAACCGATCGAGGAGATCTGGAAGGGCTTGGGGAGTTGCGCAGTGTCCAGCCGCAGGCGGATCTGGGCGGTGTAGACCTGTGAAGGTTCCAGCTGATCCCGCATGGCGATCTGCTGCCCCCGCACCCGGCCCATGAGGGCCAGGGCTTCGGAGAGCGTCTCGAACGTGAGCGTGAGGCCGCCCGTGGCGAGCCGGTAGTGGCGCGTGAGCGCGCTGTAGCTCAGCCGATAGCGCTGCTCGAAAGCGCTGATGGTCTTGTTCCAGAGGTTGAGGAAGTACCAGCGCTCGTAGAGCAGTTCGAACTCGGTGACGAAGTGCAGCGTCACGCCGCGCTGGAGGGCGTCCTCCAAGGTGTCGCCAAGGTCGACCTGGAAGGTCGCGTCGAGCAGGAGAGCGGCTTCGGCGTTCGCCGTGATCTCGGCGGACCGGATATGCAATCCGGGTTCATCGGCCAGAAGCAGCCCAGCCGCAAGGCTCAGCCAGAAGGCGAAAAGGATTCGCCAGACTCGGACGCCGGCCGCCCGGGCCCCTCCACGCAGGCCGACGACAGGAGGATCCCGGACCGGATCTACAACTGGCGGTGGGGCGGGGGCGATCACAGTGTCAGGGGACCCTCTTTCCGAGCAGCGCGTAGAAGAAGCCGTCGTGCCCGGCATCGGGTAGCAGACAGCCGTCGGCCGAGGGCAGGCCTGTGGCAGGCAACCTGCGGGCGTCGTCCCGACCCCTCAGGAAGGCATCGACCACCTCGGCGTTTTCTTCGCGAAACACCGAACATGTGACGTAGAGCAATGTACCACCCGGTTCGAGCACCTGCCAAAGCGCGGTCAGCAACGCACGCTGAGTTGCGGCGAAAGAGGCGATGTCTCCAGGGCGCCGCAGCCAGCGGGCATCGGGATGACGCCGGACGATGCCCGACCCCGAACATGGAGCATCGAGCAGTACGCGCTGGAAGGGTTCACCGTCCCACCAGTCACGCACGCGGGCGGCGTCTGCGGCGATGCAGCGGGCGTCCAGGCCCAGCCGAACGAAGTTGCGACGCGCGTCGTCCAGCCGCGACGGGTCGGCATCGAGCGCGGTGAGCTGGATGGCGGCACTTTCGAGCAGGTGGGCGGCTTTGCCCCCGGGCGCGGCGCAGGCATCGAGGACCCGCATGCCGTCGCTCGGGGCGAGCAACCTGGCCGCCCACTGCGCCCCTGCGTCCTGGACGGAGACCAGGCCTTCCTGGAAACCCGGGAGGCGCCGGACTGGCACCGGCTTCGGCAGCAGCAGCGCCGCGGGGGCGACATCGACGGACTCGATACCGTCCGCCGCCAGGCGCTCTCGGTAGTCGGCAAGCGTCGTGCGCCGGAGATTGGGACGGACGGCCATCGGGGGATGGGAGAGTCCGGCTGCCAGGATGGCTTCGGCAGCGTCGGGATACTCGGCGCGGAGGCGATCGATCCACCAGGCGGGATGCGACCAGCGGCCCTCGGGATCCTGCCGTGCCTGGGCGACCAGCTGGTCGCGCTCGCGCAGGAACCGGCGCAGGGCGGCATTCACGAATGCGGCGGCTCGCTCGAACCCCATTGCTCGCGCCGCGGCGACGGCCTGGTCCACGACCGTGTACGGCGCAGCCCGCGTGTGCTGCAGCTGATACAGACCGACTGACAGCAATGCCTCGAGTCCCGGCTCGGCCACACCGCGGGGCGCGAGCGATCGTAGGATGACGCGTTGGGTGCCGAGGTGCCGAAGGGTGCCGTAGGTGAGGTCTCGCACCATGGCGTCTGTTTCGCCTGCGGCATAGGCGAGACTGTGGCCGGAAATGACCTCGGCGACGCGGCCTGCGGCCGTGCGTTGTGCGTCCTTCAAGCGGCTGACCTAGGAGGACACCGGGACGAAACGCTCGCCCGGTGCGATTGCGCATCCCTGGAGGAAAGTCCGGACGGGCTGTCGCCGGCCGCCGGGGCGCTGCAGTTCCGTGAGCATCAATGCCGTGCCGCCAGCACAGGCGACCAGGATGCCATCCGAATCGGCGGCGATCACTTCGCCCGGGACCTTGTCGGCACGGCCGGGCGACGGATGAGCACCCCAGATCTTCACGGGTTCGCCACGCAGGGTCGTGCCGGCTCCGGGCGATGGATCGAATGCTCGTACCTGGCGGTGGACGACATCGGCGCTGACGGCCCAGTCCACGACGGCGTCTTCGCGGCGGATCTTGCGGGCGTAGGTGATGCCGTCGACGGGCTGCGGCATCGGTTGTGGGGTGCCCTGTTCCAGGTCGGCCAAGGTTTGCAGGAGGAGGTCGGCGCCCAATGCGGCGAGCCGGTCGTGCAGGGTGCCCGTCGTGTCGTCGGGAAGGATGGGAACGCTGGCCCGTCGGTACACGGGTCCGGTGTCGAGGCCCTCTTCCATGCGCATGATGCACACACCGGTTTCCGCGTCGCCTGCGAGCAGCGCCCGGTGAATCGGCGCGGCGCCCCGCCAGCGCGGCAGGAGCGACGCATGGATGTTCAAGCAACCGCGGGGGAACATGGACAGGATGGTCAGCGGCAGCAGCAGCCCGTACGCAGCAACGACCATGAGGTCGGCCCCGGCCGTGCGAAGGAGCGCTTCGGCCGCCGAATCCCGAAGTGTCGACGGCTGTGCCACGGCGAGTCCGTGCTCGAGCGCGAGGGTCTTCACCTCGCTCGCCACGAGCTTCATGCCCCGTCCGGCGGGGCGGTCGGGTTGGGTGAGAACCAGCGGAATGTCATGACCCGCCTCGACGAGTCGCTGGAGTGCAATGGCGGCAAATCGCGGCGTACCGGCAAAAACGAGCCGCACCCGGGTCATCCCGTCTGCCGCTGCTGCTTGCGCAACTTCGCGGCGATGCGGTTCTGTTTCAGACGGGAGAGGTAGTCGACGAAGACCCGACCCTTGAGGTGGTCCATCTCGTGCTGGATGCACACCGAAAGCAGGCCCGTGGCTTCGAAGTCGAAGGCTTTTCCGTCTGCATCGAAGGCTCGACCCCGTATGTGCTCGAAGCGCGGGACACGGTCGTAGACGCCCGGGACGGACAGGCAACCTTCCTCCAGTGCGGACTCGCCATCCCCTTCGATGAGCACCGGATTCACGAACACCCGAAGGTCGTCGTGCTCGTCGGAGACGTCGGCCACCAGGACCTGCCGGTGCACATCGACCTGGGTGGCGGCAAGCCCTACCCCAGGTGCTGCGTACATCGTCTCGGCAAGATCACGGACGAGTTCCCGCAGGTTCTCGTCGAAGGATCGGACGGGTTCGGCCACCTTGTGGAGGCGCGGATCTGGGTATTGGAGGATTTGCAGGATCGCCATAAATGCTTGCTTACTTAGACTATTACGCTCAAAATCTAATCCAGAATATAGGTAAATCCCGTTACCGTGCGGATTCTCGGGGGGATTTGCCTCGTACCTTGGTGGGGGCTGTGATGCGCAATTCAATCATATCGACGCTCGCCGGGCTAACGCTCGTGGCGTTGTCAGTGTCCGCACCGAGGGCGGAAGACGCTCCCATGGAGCTTCAGGACAACCCGCCGGAACGCTACGTCGTCACCCGCGGGGACACGCTGTGGGGAATTTCCAAGCGCTATCTGAAGAACCCGTGGCGCTGGCCAGACCTCTGGGGCATGAACAAGGAGGAGGTTCGCAACCCTCATCTGATCTACCCCGGCAATGTGCTCGTGTTCGACACGTCCTCGGGCCAACCAAGACTGCGGCTCGAAGGCGACGGTCCGGGTGGACTCGCGGAGATTGCCAAAGGAACGGGCGTCGGGAGCACCGTCAAGCTGTCACCTCGCGTGCGCAGTGAGCAGCTCAGCGGCACTGCGGTGAAGAGCATATCGGCTTCTGTCATCAATCCCTTCCTGAATCGCCCGCTCATCGTTGCGCCCGACCAGTTCGAACAGGCTCCGCGCATCATCGCGACCCCGGAGAACCGGGTGCTCGTGGGTGATGGAGACATCGCCTACGTCGAGGGGATCGGCAAGGACAGCCCCCCTCTCTGGCAGGTATATCGCCCCAGCAAGCCGCTGATCGATCCTTTCACCAAAGAGGTTCTCGGCTTCGAGGTGCTGTATCTGGCCGACGCGCAGGTCCGCGACTATGGTGGCGTGTCCACGGTGAAGATCCTGCGGGCGCGCCAGGAGGTCGGCGTCGGGGATCGGCTCGTACTCTCCCCACCATCGGATGTGCTTGCCTACGTGCCGCGGGCAGCGACGGCCTCCCAGGAAGGTCATGTGATCTCGGCGCCGGACACGGTCATTTCCGAGATCGGTCAGCAGCAGATCATCGTCCTCAACGTGGGCGCACGGAACGGCGTGGAAACCGGTCAGGTGTTCGCGCTGTACCGTTCCGGCATCGTTTCGACTCCGAGACGCCTGCCATCGAGCACTTCGAACGATCCCCATCGCGCGGAGATCGTCACCGTGCAATCGGAATTCGATCCGAAGATGCAAGGTGGGCCGGTCACGCTCCCCGATGAACGCTACGGAGTCACCTTCGTGTTCCGCGTCTTCGAGAAGGTCTCGTACGCGCTCGTCATGAATGCCGCTCGCCCGGTGAATCTGATGGATCGGGTGAAGGCGCCCTGACCGCTGGTCAGGGCATCGTATGTCGGTCGACCCCGGCGTTGAGGACTGGCTGCGGTTCACGCTGGTCCCCGGCATCGGGGGTGCCACCCAGCGCAAGCTCCTCAAGCACTTCGGCAGTCCCGCGGCAGCTCTCCGGGCGCCGGCCTCTGAGGTATCAGCCCTTCTGAGCGCCACGGCGGCCTCCGCTTGGCGGGCCGGTGCAGATGTCAGCGAGATCGGACTGGTCCTCGCCTGGCTCGGAGAACCTGGCAACCATCTGCTGACCCTGGCCGACGCAGAGTACCCACCTGCGCTGCTGGAGACTGCGGATCCACCCACCGTTCTGTATGTGAAGGGGAGTGTCGACCGACTCTCGATGCCCGCTCTCGCCATCGTCGGGAGTCGCAACGCGACACCCCAGGGACTTTCCACGGCGCGGGACTTCGCCCGGGCACTGGGGTCGGCGGGCCTCACCATCGTGAGCGGCCTCGCGTTGGGCATCGACACTGCCGCGCACGAAGGAGGGCTCGCAAGTTCCGGGAGTACGGTCGCCGTCGTGGGGACCGGGCTGGACATCGTCTACCCGGCACGCAATCGTGATCTCGCCCATCGCATCGCTGCCGAAGGCGCGATCGTGTCGGAGTTTCCCATCGGGACCAAGGCGATCCCGTCCAACTTCCCTCGCCGAAACAGGTTGATCAGCGGGCTCTCGCGAGGCGTGCTCGTGGTCGAGGCAGCCATCCGCAGTGGCTCGCTCTCCACAGCCCGCTTCGCTGGTGAACAGGGCCGCGAGGTGCTGGCCATCCCGGGTTCGATCCATTCCCCGTTGTCGCGGGGATGCCATGCCCTGATCAAGCAAGGCGCGAAGCTCGTGGAAAGCGCATCCGATGTCCTCGAGGAGCTTCGCCTCACCTCGCTGGCAGAGGAAGCGATGGATCCCGTGAGCGATGACGACCCGCTCCTCGCTGCGCTCGGGCATGATCCGTGCGACTTCGACACCTTGTCACAGCGGACAGGACTCCCGGTCGGGTCATTGCAGACGCGCCTGTCCGAACTGGAACTGGAGGGCAAGATCGCATGTCTGCCCGGCGGTAGGTTCCAGCGATTGCCGACGAACTGATCGTCGTCCCCGCGACACCCTCGCTTGCGCCCTGCAAATTCGGGCGCTTATCATTCGCGGCCCTTTTTTCCTCCCCCGGCAGGTCTCCCTCGATGCCCACCACGAAACGCGCCGCCAGCGCCAAGACGACGCCCGCGCGTAGCAAACCCGCTCCGGCACGACGCCCGAAATCCACGGACGACGGTACCGGAACGGAGGGAGGCAAGCGACTCATCGTCGCCGAGAAGCCGTCGGTCGCGGCCGACATCGCCAAGGCCCTCGGCGGCTTCACGAAGCAGGGCGAGTACTTCGAGAACGACGAGTACGTCGTGTCTTCCGCCGTGGGCCACCTGCTCGAACTGGCCGCGCCAGAGGAGTTCGAGGTGAAGCGGGGGAAGTGGTCGTTCGCGAATCTGCCTGTCATTCCCCCGCACTTCGATCTCAAGCCGATCGAGAAGAGCGAGGACCGCCTGAAGCTCCTCACGCGGCTCATCAAACGCAAGGACATCGTCGGTCTGGTGAATGCCTGCGACGCCGGCCGCGAGGGTGAACTCATCTTCCGGTACATCGTGCAACACGCCCGGACCGACAAGCCCATCGAGCGCCTCTGGCTGCAATCGATGACACCGGCGGCGATCCGCGATGGTTTCGCTTCCTTGCGCGACGACGCTTCGATGCAACCGCTTGCCGACGCCGCAACCTGCCGCAGCGAGTCCGATTGGCTGGTGGGAATCAACGGCACGCGCGCGATGACCGCGTTCAACAGCAAGGACGGTGGCTTCTACAAGACCACCGTCGGACGCGTGCAGACCCCCACGCTGGCGGTGCTGGTGGAACGCGAGCGGCGCATCAAGGCGTTCCGGGCCCGGGACTACTGGGAAGTGAACGGCACGTTCGAAAGCGGCGGGGGTGAGTATCCCGGTCGCTGGTTCGACGAGAATTTCGAACGCACCACCAAGGCCGACGACCCCGATGTCCGAGCGGAACGGATCTGGGACAAGGCCCGCGCCGACGAGATCACCGCCAAGTGCATCGGCAAGCCCGGCACGGTCACGGAAGAGTCGAAGCCCACGACGCAGGCGCCGCCCCTTCTGTACGACCTCACCAGTCTGCAACGCGAGGCGAACAGCCGGTTCGGCTTCTCGGCGAAGATGACGCTGTCGCTCGCCCAGGCCCTCTACGAGAAGCACAAGGTACTCACCTACCCGCGGACCGACGCGCGGGCGCTGCCCGAGGACTACGGTCCCACGGTCCGCAGCACGATGGAAATGCTGAAGGGCGGTCTCTCGAACTCGCTCATCGCCGGCTATTCGACGTTGGCCGGACGCGTTCTTCAGGAAGGCTGGGTGCGCCCGAACAAGCGCATCTTCAACAACGAGAAGATCTCCGACCACTTCGCCATCATCCCCACGCTCGATGCGCCCAAGCATCTTTCGGAAGTCGAGCAGAAGTTGTACGACATGGTGGTGAAGCGGTTCCTGGCCGTTTTCTTCCCGTCGGCGGAACATCTCGTCACCACGCGCATCACGCGCGTCGAAGGCGAACCGTTCAAGACCGAAGGGCGCATTCTCGTGAATGCTGGCTGGCTAGAGGTCTATGGAAAGGAAGCGGCGGAAGGCGACGAGGGCTCCCTCGCCCCCGTGAAGGATGGCAAAGCGATCGCGGCGCACGTGGAAACCCGAGCGCATGTCACGAAGCCACCGGCGCGGTTCACGGAAGCAACGCTGCTTTCCGCGATGGAAGGGGCGGGCAAGCTGGTCGAAGACGAGGATCTTCGGGCTGCGATGAGCGAAAAGGGTCTTGGCACGCCTGCGACACGTGCTGCGGTGATCGAAGGCCTGCTGACGGAGGAGTACCTGGTCCGCGAGGGCCGCGAGTTGATTCCCACCGCCAAGGCGTTCGACCTGCTCTACGCCCTCGACAAGTTCGGCATCGACGAATTGCGGTCCCCGGAACTGACCGGAGAGTGGGAGTACAAGCTCAAGCAGATGGAGCAGGGACTCCTGAAGCGTACCGACTTCATGCATCACATCATGGCCACCACGAAGGACCTCGTGGACCGCGTGAAGCAGGGAACGCTGTCCGACGAACCGATCTCGACGCTGGGTACACCGTGCCCGAAATGCGGTGGTACGGTCATAGAGAACTACAAGAAGTTCGCCTGTCAGAAGTGCGATTTCTCGCTGTGGAAGGTGATCGCGAGTCGCCGGATGGAAGGGCACGAGATGGAAACGCTCTTCACCGAGCGTGCGATCGGACCGCTGCAAGGTTTCCGAAGCCGGATGGGCCGCGCTTTCGCGGCAATGCTCAGATTGAAGGACGATTTCACGGTCGAGTTCGACTTCGGGCAGTCGTCGCCGACCAGCGATGGCGACCAGGAAGCCGTCGATTTCAGCGGGCAGACCAGTCTGGGTGCCTGCCCGAAGTGCGGGTCCGCGGTGTACGACCATGGCATGGCGTACGTCTGCGAGAAATCAGTGGGAGCCGAACGGTCCTGCGACTTCCGCTCGGGGAAGATCATCCTGCAGCGCTCGATCGAACCCGAGCAGGTCCGCAAGCTTCTCGAGACCGGCAAGACCGATCTGCTGCATCGATTCATTTCCAAGAAAGGCAGACCGTTCTCCGCGTTCCTCGTCCGCGGGGCAGACGGCAAGGTCGGGTTCGAGTTTGCGCCAAGAGCGAATGCTCGCGCAAAGGCGGTCGAAGGCGAGAGCGAGAAACCGAAACCGACGAGCCGTCGCAAGACCGCTGGCTGAACACACGGTCGGCCCGCGACCGCTTTCTGCATCGCCTGATTTCACGTTACCCCTGGTGTCACGTGGCCGCCATCAGGGCAGCCGTTCACCACGTCTCGCCTGCCGAGCGCGCATACTGCGCGCATGACAACTCAATCGGTCCATCCCTCGATCACGCTGCCTTTCTGGTGGTTGCGATGATCCGTATCGAGATGCGCGTCGATCTCCGCTACGAGGTCGACGTCTTCGGCGCCGACTTCATCTTCAACATTCACGCCGCACTGACGCCGAGCCAGGTGATCTCTTCGGAGCGGCTCGAGTTGAACCAGTCTGTCGAACCGCACATGCATCTGGATCCGGTAACCGGCAACCGTTACCTACGGCTCCGCGCTGACCCGGGCCCTCTGACCCTTTCGTACTCGGCGACTGTGGATTTGACGCACCATGTGGCAGATCCCCAGCAGATCCCGGAAGTGCCGATCCGGAACCTTCCGCCCGACGTCCTCGGGTACATCTATCCCAGCCGCTATTGTCAGTCGGACCGCCTCGTCAAGCTCGCCATCAACGAGTTCGGCGGCATGTGGCAAGGCTACAGTCGGGTTCTGGCGATCCAGGACTGGGTGCGGCGGCACGTGACGTTCACGTCCAACACCTCGAACTCGAACACGTCCGCCGTCGACACGCTCATAGAGCAGGTGGGTGTCTGTCGGGACTTCGCCCATCTGATGATTGCCCTGTGTCGGGCGGTGAACATCCCGGCGCGCTTTGCGACCGGCACCGACTACGGCGCCGACCCCATGCTGGGACCGCCGGACTTCCATGCCTACGTGGAAGCCTACCTGGGCGACCGTTGGTACATCTTCGAGCCGTCAGGTACGGCTATTCCCATGGGTCTGGTGCGTTTCGGCACCGGCCGGGATGCAGCCGATGTCGCTTTCGCCACCATCTTCGGGGGCGTGCAGTCGATGGCACCGATGATTCACGCTCGAGCAGTGGTGGACGACGCGTTGGACTGCAAACTACCCGTCCACACGATGAACGCGCTTTCCACGGATCGCGGAAACCACTGACACCAGGCGGCGGAGCCCAGGTCAGCAGGAAGCGACTCCGCCGTGACGGCGGTCACACGTCCAGGTTTCTGACACCCAACGCATTGCTCTCGATGAAGGCGCGGCGCGGTTCGACGATGTCGCCCATCAGCGTGGTGAAGATCTCGTCTGCCGCGATGCTGTCCTCGATCTGCGCGCGAAGAAGGCGACGGGAGCTGGGGTCCATCGTCGTTTCCCACAGCTGATCGGGGTTCATCTCGCCGAGACCCTTGTAGCGCTGCGTCGACACCGATCGCTTCGCCTCGGCGAGCAACCATTCCAACGCGGGACGGAAAGCCGTGACAGGGCGCTGATCATTGCCCTTCACGATGCGGGCGCCCTCGCCCAGAAGTCCGTGCACGAGTTCCGCTGTCTTGTGAATCTGTTGGTACTCGCCACTCTCGACGAAATCCCGGTCGACCGTGGTCAGCCGATCGATCCCGTGCAACCGACGGACGATGCGCAGGAGGCTCGTGTCGGTGAGCGTGTCCTCGACGACATCGACCCGGATGTCGCCACTGTTCAGCAATGCCGCTCGCAGACGCTCGGCGGTGGCCATGGCGCTCGTCGCGGTAGAAAGGTCGAGCTGTACACCCATCTCGAGCGCGTGCAGGAAAGCTGGATCCATCCGACGAGCGAGACGCTCGGTCACGGCATCGCTCAGGAACTGCTCGCGCGCCAGACCCTCGAGGGCTTCACGACTGAGCGGTGGGGCGTCTGCCGAGGGATGCAACTGCGCGTCATCGAGTGCCAGACGCAGCAGGTATTCCTTCAACTCGTGATCGTCCTTGAGATAGCGCTCCTGTCGGCCGTGCTTGACCTTGTAGAGCGGAGGCTGCGCGATGTAGATGTGCCCCCGTTCCACGAGCTCGGGCATCTGACGATAGAAGAACGTGAGCAGCAGAGTCCGGATATGAGAGCCGTCGACGTCCGCGTCGGTCATGATGATGATGCGGTGGTATCGCAGCTTGTCGGGGTTGTAGTCCTCGACGTCTGCACCGGTCCGGATGCCGGTACCCAACGCCGTGATCAGCGTCGCGATCTCCTGGGACGACACGATCTTGTCGATCCGAGCCCGTTCCACGTTGAGGATCTTGCCCTTGAGCGGGAGCACCGCCTGAAACTTGCGGTCCCGACCCTGCTTCGCCGACCCGCCCGCGGAATCGCCCTCGACCAGGTAGAGCTCGCAGTTCGCGGGATTCTTGTCCTGACAGTCGGCCAGTTTTCCGGGAAGGCCGAGGCCGTCCATGACGCCTTTCCTACGGGTCAACTCGCGGGCTTTCCGCGCCGCTTCGCGAGCCCGAGCCGCATCGACGATCTTGCCGACGATGATCTTGGCCTCTGTTGGACGTTCGAGCAGCCAGTCTTCCAGGGCCTTGGAAACGGCCTCCTCGACCACGGGCCTGACTTCCGACGAGACGAGCTTGTCCTTGGTCTGCGAGGAGAACTTGGGGTCCGGCACCTTCACCGAGAGGACACAGGTGAGACCTTCCCGCATGTCGTCACCGGTGATCTCGATCTTCGCGCGCTTGTCGATCTCGTGAGCGACGATGTACTTCGTGATCGTTCGCGTCATGCCTGCCCGCAGGCCCGTCAGGTGTGAACCACCATCGCGCTGCGGAATGTTGTTCGTGAAGCAGAGCACCTGTTCTGCGTAAGAGTCGTTCCACTGCATCGAGACTTCGACCGTGATCCCTTCTCGCTCGCCCACCGCATGGAAGATGTGGGAGTGCAACACCGACTTGGAACGGTTGATGTACTCCACGAAGCCGCGCACACCGCCGGAGAAGGCGAAGTCCTCCTCCTTCTCGACCCGGTGATCCACGAGCTTGATCTTCACCCCGTTGTTCAGGAAAGAAAGCTCGCGCAACCGTTTCGCGAGAATGTCCCAGTGGTACTCGATCAACCCGAAGGTCTCGATCGACGCGAGGAAATGAACCTCCGTGCCGCGTTTCTGGGTTTCCCCGATCACCTTCAAGGGCTCGACGCGGGCGCCCTGGCGGAACTCCATCGCGTACGTCTTCCCGTTGCGACGGATGGTGAGCTTCAACCAGTCGGACAGGGCGTTCACGACGGACACACCCACGCCGTGCAGACCACCGGACACCTTGTAGGAATTCGAGTCGAACTTGCCGCCCGCGTGCAACTCGGTCATCACGATCTCGGCCGCGGAGCGCGTGAATTCGTCGTCGTGCTTGATGTCGGTCGGAATGCCGCGTCCGTTGTCCATCACGCTGATGGAGTTGTCGGAGTGGATGACGACCTTGATCTCGTCGCAATGGCCAGCGAGCGCTTCGTCGATGGCGTTGTCCACCACCTCGAACACCATGTGGTGGAGCCCCGTGCCATCACTGGTGTCGCCGATGTACATCCCGGGGCGCTTGCGGACGGCCTCCAGGCCTTTCAGCATCTTGATGCTGTCCGCGTTGTAGTCGTTCTGGTCTTCCATGTCCTGGGGGTGTCCTGTGTCGCGCATCAGATGCGCATGGGCATCACGACGTACTTGAAATCCGATCGACCTTCCATCGAGAGCAACATGCTGCTGTTGGCATCACCGAACTCGCAGATGATCTTCGAGGAGTCGACATTGCCCAGCACATCCTGGACATAGGTGATGTTGAAACCGATATCCAGGCTCTCGCCGTCGTAGTCGACTTCGAGCTCTTCCTCGGCCTCTTCCTGCTCGGTGTTAGTGCAGACGATCTTGAGACTGCCGGGGGAGAGGATCCACCGGACGCCGCGGAACTTCTCGTTGGAAAGAATGGCTGCCCGCTGCAAAGCGTGCTGCAGGACGCCGCGATCCAGCTCGATCCTGCGTTGGTAATTCTGCGGAATGACTCTGCCGTAGGGTGGGAAGGTGCCATCGATTACCTTCGTCACCAGTTCGATTCCGGGAAGCGAGAACTTCACCTGGTTCGGCATGATGCTCACGAGGATCGGATCGTCCGAGTCCGAGAGCAGCCGGGATAGCTCCAGCACGGCTTTACGGGGCAGGATCACCTGATCCGGCACGTAGCTGTTCTCGAGTACCTTCTGAACGTAGGCCAGCCGATGGCCATCGGTGGCGACGAGAGTGAGTTCAGTGTTCGCCACTTCCATCAGCATGCCGTTCAGGTAGTAGCGGATGTCCTGCTGGGCCATGGCGTACTGCGTGAGTCCGAGCAGGTCACGGAGTTGTCGTTGACTCAGACTGAATTCGGCCGTGGGTGTCTGGCCGTTTGCCAATCGGGGAAAGTCCGCCGGTGGGAGCGTCTGCAGGCTGAAGCGACTTCTACCCGCTTTCAGCAGCACCTTGCTGTCCTTCGGTTCGAGCACCAGATTCGATTGCTCCGGCAATGCGCGAAGGATGTCGAGGAGCTTCTTGGCAGAAACCGTCACCGAGAAATCCGGATCGGGCTCTATTCCCGGGACGTCTGCACTGACCTGGATTTCCAGATCGGTGGCGAGAAGGACGAGCTTTCCCTCCCGAGCTTCGATCAGCACGTTCGAGAGAATGGGCAACGTCTGACGTCGTTCCACCACCCCAGTGACCGACTGAAGCGGTTTCATCAACACATCGCGTTCGATGTTTAGATTCTTCATGGTTTATATGAATGATGAGAATCGATGAAGGGGGCCCGAATCTGTGGATAACTCTTCAGACTGCTGAAAGCATTCGGGATTGTTTGACGCCATCGCCTGAGCTGTCGCTGGGGACAAGCAGTGGGTGGATTGTGCATGGTTCCTGCCCAGGCCTAGAAAAATCGAGTTGTTCACAATGCATCCCCAGGTTATCCCCGCAGGATTTGTATAAGTGCATCGAAGTCGCGGGCCATATCGGCATCCAGTGAACGCAGCTCGGCGATCTTTCTGCAGGCGTGAAGCACGGTTGTGTGGTCGCGACCACCGAAGGCGTCGCCGATGTCTGGCAGGCTCAGTGAAGTCAGTTCCTTGGCCAATGCCATGGCCATCTGCCGCGGCCTGGCCACGGTGCGCGACCGCTTCTTCGAGAACATCTCCGCGACCTTGACCTTGTAGTAGTCAGCCACGGTCTTCTGGATGTTGTCGACGGAGATCTGGCGGGTCTGGACGGCTAGCAGGTCTCGTAGCGCGTCGCGAGCAGAGTCGATGACGATTGGCAGGCTCGCAAACCGGCAGTAGGCCACCACGCGCTTGAGTGCCCCTTCCAGTTCCCGAACGTTCGACTGGATATGTGTCGCGATGAAGAACGCGACATCTTCGGACAAGGGGATGCGCTCAACCTCCGCCTTCTTCAACAGGATTGCCACTCGCATTTCCAGTTCGGGCGGTTCGATGGCGACAGTCAGCCCCCAACCGAACCGAGAGATGAGGCGGTCCTCCATCCCCGAGATCTCCTTCGGGTAGCTGTCGCAGGTGATGATCACCTGCCGATGCGCATCGATGAGCGCATTGAAAGCGTAGAAGAACTCTTCCTGCGTACGGCTCTTTCCGCTGAAGAACTGGATGTCGTCGATGAGCAGGAGATCCAGCGAGTGGTAGAACTTTTTGAAGGCGTCGAACGACTTGTGTTGATACGCGCGAATGACGTCGGACACGTACTGTTCCGCATGGGAGTACCGAACGTTCGCCGATGGATTTCTTTGAAGCACCAGATTGGCGATCGCATGTATCAGATGCGTCTTCCCCAAGCCTACGCCGCCGTAAACGAATAGCGGGTTGTAGGCGGTGCCTGGATGCTCAGCTACCTGAAGCGCAGCAGCGCGCGCCAGCTGATTCGCTTTGCCCGTCACGAAATTGTCGAAAGAGAAGAGGGGATTCAGACGCCCGCGCTCCCTCGCCGGAGCTATATCCGGTGGTGTGACTGCCGTGGCTGTTGCTGCGAGTGCTGGACTGTCCTCCACCTGCCGGCGAGCGCGGGAGGTGGCTGGTCTGGATGCCAATGCCAGGCTGACGGCTGTCGTACCGTCGCTTATCCGCTTGACCGACTCCTCGATGGATTTCAGAAACTTGTCACGTACCCATTCGAGGACAAACCGATTGGGTGCCGTCAGAACCAGCATCTCTTCCACCTGCTGGGCGGCGAGCGGCCGTATCCATGTCTGGAACTGTTGTTCCGGAAGGAGGCGTCGCAGCTCCTGTTGACAGGTTTCCCAGAGGTCTGACATTGGAGTCGGGTCGGCTCTCGCGGCTAGCTTGGTCAGACGGAGAGGGAAGCGAGGAAGGGACGAGAGTCTACCAACGGGGCCCGGAGTTATCCACAGGTACTCGGCCAATCGATTTCCGCAATTGACACGGAGTCGCGCGCAAGTGTCTAATTTGAGGCTTTTTCGGGGATAGCCATGAAACGGACCTACCAGCCTTCAGTGACTCGTCGCAAGAGAACGCACGGGTTTCGTATCCGCATGAGAACCAAGGCCGGACGCGCGGTCATCAATGCTCGCCGGGCCAAGGGACGCACCAGACTCGCCGTCTGAGGCGAATCGGGCCTCACCGGGTTTTCGACTTCCAGCCGACCGACGTTTGCGCGGAGCGGCGGCTTTCGAGCGCGCTTTTCGTACAGGGCAACGCAAGACAGGGAAGTACTTTGTGGTCTATCGGATCGCGAAAAGCGGTCAGATCGCCTGTCTCGGAATGGTTGTTTCGAAGCGGATCGCTGGGAATGGCGTGTACCGCAACCGTCTCAAGCGGTTGGTACGGGAAGCCTATCGAATCCAACCGGAAAAGACGCAACCTTTTGATTTTGTGGTCAGACTGAAGGCACGTCCTGACCCGAAACTGCTCCATGAGGCGTCCCAGGAGCTCACGAAGTTGTTCCTGAGTACCCCGTGATTGCTAGGATTCTGATTGCAGGCGTTAAAGGGTACCGATATCTGGTGAGCCCTTGGCTGGCGTCGGCCTGTCGTTTTTCTCCTTCCTGTTCAGCCTACGCCATCGAAGCCTTGACCCGACACGGGGCTTGGCGCGGTGTCTGGCTCACGATCCATCGGTTAGCCCGGTGTCACCCCTGGTGTGTCGGGGGACATGACCCGGTTCCCCGGGACTAGAAGACTCCATGGAATCTCTCCGCCTCGTCTCCCTTGTTGTGTTTTGCGTATCGCTCTTCCTTCTGGGGGAGAAGTGGTACAGCGAGCAGACAGCGAGGACACCTGCAGCCGCGACACAATCTGGAAGCCCGATCGATTCGGTTCCTGGTGATGTGCCTGCTGCGACAACATCGAACCCTGGCGAGGACAAGGCGCTGGGTGCCTCTCCGGTCGGTGGATCGGTGGTGCCGGCGTCGGCTCTTGCCACGACGACAGAAGTGGTCAGGCTCGAGACCGACCTCATGCAGGTCGAGATCAGTCTGCTGGGTGGAGATGTCCGAAAGACGGTGCTCTTGAAGCATGGCGACACCCTGGATCCATCCAAGCCATTCGTACTCCTCGAGACCGGCGGTGAGCACACATACGTCGCGCAGACGGGTCTCCTCGGCGCAGGGATGCCGAACCACAAGACGCAGTATTCAGGGACAGTACGCGAAGCAAAGCTTCAGGATGGTCAGGACGAGGTCAGTATCGAGCTCAGATCGCCCCCCACGGACGCAGGGGTTGTTCTGACGAAGCGCTATACCGTCCGTCGTGGGGAGTACGTCATTCGCACGACACAGGTTGTGTCGGGGCTGGCCCCTACCGCGCCCGCGCCGTCGGCCTACTATCAACTGGTACGCGATGAGAAGTCTCCTGTCGGGGGTTCAAGGTGGGTGCCCACTTACACCGGAATCGCCGTCTACACTCATGCTGACAAGTATCAGAAGGTTGGTTTCAGCGACGTGGCGAAGGGGAAGGCAACCCATTCCAAGTCTGCGGACGACGGTTGGATTGGCGTCGTACAACATTACTTCGTCAGCGCGTGGTTCCCGCCACCAGGGGAGAAGCGGGAATTCTTCACGCGGAGCCTCGATGGCGGCCTGTTTGCCGCAGGCCTAATCACGTCCGCCAAATTGAAGGATGGGCAGTGGGAGGTGGATGTTCCCCTCTACGTCGGGCCCCAGGAGCAAAAGAATCTCGAGGCGTTGGCAGAGGGGCTTCAACTGACCGTCGATTACGGTTGGCTGACTGTGATTGCCACGCCGCTTTTCTGGCTGCTCAGCAACATCCATACGTGGGTGGTTCAGAACTGGGGTGTCACGATCATCCTGCTGACCATTCTCATCAAAGGTCTGTTCTTCCCGCTCTCGGCAGCGTCCTACAAGTCGATGGCGAAGATGCGGGTGATGGCGCCGAAGCTTCAGAAGCTCAAGGAAATTCACGGCGATGATCGTCAGAAACTCCATCAGGCCATGATGGAGTTGTACAAGACCGAGAAGATCAATCCGCTCGGGGGGTGTCTCCCGATCGTGATCCAGATCCCGGTTTTCATCTCCCTCTATTGGGTGCTTCTCGGCAGCGTGGAGATGCGCCAGGCGCCGTTCGCACTCTGGATCAAGGACCTCTCGAGCCCGGACCCGTTTTACATTCTTCCGGTCTTGATGGGCATCAGCATGATCATTCAGAGCCGCCTGAATCCGGAGCCGCCCGATCCGATTCAAGCCAAAGTGATGAAGATCATGCCTGTTGCCTTCAGCATCTTCTTCTTCTTCTTCCCCGCGGGTCTGGTGCTCTACTGGTTGGTGAACAACATTCTGTCGATCGGGCAGCAGTGGTACATCACGCGCCAGTTGGAGCAATCGGGTCTTGGAGCCCAGAAGCGCTGACACCATAGCGGCCATCGCGACGGCACCGGGTCGAGGCGCCGTTGGTGTCGTCAGAGTGTCGGGGCCGCAGAGTCTTCTCATCGCTGAGAGCGTCGCGGGCGCCACGGTAGTGCCGAGGCGGGTTGTACTGGCCAGATTCAGCGACTCCGATGGGGCGCCGATCGACCGCGGCCTGGTGATCGCGTTTCCTGGGCCGAACTCCTACACCGGCGAGGACGTGGTCGAGTTCCAGTGCCATGGGGGTCCGGTGGTGCTGGCGGCGATGCTGGAACGATGTATTGAACTCGGCGCGAGGGCTGCGCGGGCCGGCGAGTTCACCGAGCGCGCCTTCCTCAATGGGAAGCTCGATCTTGCTCAGGCGGAAGCAGTCGCCGATCTCATCGACGCCAGCACCCGGGCAGCCGCCCGGAGCGCACTGCGATCTCTCGAGGGTGACTTCTCCAGGCGCATCGACACGCTGCGCGAACGCTTGGTCGCACTTCGAGTGCTCGTCGAGGCTTCTCTGGACTTCCCTGAAGAGGACATCGATGTCCTCTCGACCTATCGAGTCGTAGAGCAGATCGTTGAGCAACGCGACAGCGTTGCTGAGCTGATCCGTCAGGCAGGGCAGGGTCGGTTGCTTCGAGACGGCGCCAGAGTCGTACTTCTGGGTGAACCGAATGTCGGAAAATCGAGCCTCTTGAATGCTCTTGCTGGGGACTCGATCGCGATTGTGACCGCGGTTCCTGGGACCACGCGCGACCTGGTTCGGGAGAGCATCATGATTTCCGACGTGCCGTTTCACTTCACGGACACGGCCGGATTGCGAGATGCGGGAGACGAGGTCGAGCGGATAGGCATGGATCGCGCGAGAACGGCCGCCCGGCAGGCAGACCTCGTTGTCCGTGTTTCTGACGGACGTGACGACGCCGCCTTGAACCAGTGGTTGAAGGATGACTTGGGTGATATCCCAATGATCAGGATTCGCAACAAAGCGGATCTGCGCGACGAAAGGGTGGGCTGGCTGGCACTGAACGGGGGCCGAGAGATTGCGATCTCTGCGAAGACCGGAGCCGGCGTTGATCTGCTTAAGGAAGCTTTGCTGGAAGCTGTTGGCCGCAGTGGGCTGCACGGAGAGGGGGTGTTCATGGCCCGCTCCCGTCACCTTGAGGCACTCAGGCGGTGCAAAGAGCACCTTGATGTCGCCGCAACCTTGCGGGACGAGGTGGAATTCCTCGCTGAGGAGCTTCGGTACGCGGAGGCTCGGCTGGGAGAGATCACGGGTTCGCGGACAGCAGACGATCTTCTTGGAGATATCTTCCGCAGCTTCTGCATCGGGAAATAGCGCGTCGCTATGTTTCACGTGAAACGTTGTTCGTGCCGCAGCGCGCCTTCGCCTATCATCACCTCCCGTTTCGAGGGACCCGACCCATGTCGTATCAGGACCGTTTCGACGTAATTGTTGTTGGGGGTGGCCATGCCGGCACCGAAGCAGCGCTCGCGGCTGCTCGCATGGGTCGCCGCACCTTGCTGCTGACGCACAGCATCGAAACCCTTGGGCAGATGTCATGCAATCCGTCCATTGGCGGCATCGGGAAAGGGCACCTCGTCCGCGAGATCGACGCGCTCGGTGGGGCCATGGCCATTGCCACGGACGAAGCAGGCATCCAGTTCCGGATCCTGAACGGAAGCAAGGGCCCTGCAGTCAGGGCAACCCGCGCGCAGGCCGATCGCGTTCTCTACCGGGCGGCGATTCGGTCCCGGCTGGAGGGTCAGCCGAATCTCTCGATATTCCAGCAAGCCGTCGACGACGTGATCCTGCAGGGGGATCGAGTGGCCGGAATAAGGACACAGCTCGGGATCACTTTCGCCGCGGACAGTGTCGTCCTCACTGCCGGGACCTTCCTGGCGGGAGTGATTCACGTTGGACTCGCGAACTACGCGGCCGGCAGGGCAGGGGATCCCCCCTCGGCCACATTGGCACATCGTCTGAGAGAGCTGAACCTGCCGGTCGGGCGCCTGAAGACCGGCACCCCTCCCCGACTAGACGGCCGGTCTATCGATTTCTCGGTCATGACTGTCCAGCCTGGCGATGATCCAGCGCCCGTGTTCTCCTTCGTTGGCTCACGCGGGATGCATCCAGAACAGCGACCATGCTGGATCACGCACACGAATGAAGGTACCCACGAGATCATTCGCGGTGGTCTTGACCGGTCGCCCATGTTCACCGGAATCATCGAGGGTGTCGGGCCGCGTTACTGCCCGTCCATCGAAGACAAGGTCACGCGGTTTGCAGACCGAACGGCGCACCAGGTTTTCCTCGAACCGGAAGGCCTGACCACCCATGAGTACTATCCGAACGGCGTCTCTACAAGCCTGCCGTACGACGTGCAGATCAAGCTGATCCACTCAATTCGCGGGTTGGAGCAAGCTCACCTCACCAGGCCAGGCTACGCGATCGAGTACGACTATTTCGATCCGCGCGCCCTGCGGGCCAGCTTGGAAAGCAAGGCGATCGAGGGTTTGTTCTTTGCAGGCCAGATCAACGGGACCACGGGCTATGAAGAAGCCGCCGCCCAGGGCCTGCTCGCGGGCCTCAATGCCGCCTTAAAGAGTGCCGGAGAAGCCGCGTGGTATCCCACGCGTGCACAGGCCTACCTCGGGGTGCTCGTCGACGACCTCGTCACCCGTGGTGTCACCGAACCTTACCGAATGTTCACAAGCCGGGCCGAGCATCGGCTGAGCTTGCGCGAAGACAATGCTGACCTGCGGCTCACTGCAGTAGGCCATCGATTAGGACTCGTCGACGACGTCCGCTGGCAGCGATTTCAGGAAAAGCAGGAAGCCATCGAGCTGGAGCGACAGCGTTTGCGGCATTTCTGTTGCAATCCCAAGCTGATCGATACCGCCGGTCTGCACCAGCTGCTGGGCCAGCCGCTCGAACGAGAAGCGACGGCGGAAGAGCTGCTGCGACGCCCTGGGATTTCGTATCCCGAACTGATGGCCGTGGTGGCACCGGGAACGGCGGTCCGTGATCCTGCTGTGGCGGAACAGGTCGAGATCCAGATCAAGTATCAGGGGTACATCGATCGCCAGCACCAGGAAGTCGCTCGCAGGGAAACCGATGTCGATCTCCCATTGCCGGAGACGGTGGACTATCGAGACGTGCGTGGCCTTTCGAACGAGGTTCAGCAGAAGCTGAACAAGCACCGACCAGAGACGTTGGGTCAGGCAAGCCGGATATCAGGCGTCACGCCGGCGGCACTTTCGCTCCTGCGCGTCCATCTCCGGCGGGCTCGGAAAATGGACCCATCGGGGGCCACCCAATCCGACGCACCTTCAGCACTCTCGCAGTGACCCCGACGGAACACGATCGGCTTCTATCCGGAGCAAACACTCTGGGTGTGCTGCTTACGGACGAAGCGATTCTCAAGCTCGTAGCGCTGCTGGATCTGCTGGCAAAGTGGAACTCGGTGTACAACCTGACGGCTCTTCGGACGCGTGACGAATGGATCGCGCTGCACCTCTTCGACTCGCTGTCCCTGGCGCCGCACGTTCAGGGAGAGCGGGTCGTGGATGTCGGATGCGGTCCGGGATTTCCGGGCTTGCCGGTTGCCATTGCAAAGCCACACCAGCACTGGACTCTCGTCGATAGCAACCAGAAGAAGACCGCGTTTGCCGCCCAGGCGGTTGCCGAACTGGCGCTTCAGAACGTAGACGTGCGGCAATCGAGGATCGAAAGCTTTCGACCCACAGAGAACTTCGATGCAGTCGTCTCGCGTGCTTACTCAAGTCTTGGTGACTTCGTCCGAACGGCGGGCCATCTGGTCAAGCCGCGCGGCAACTTGATCGCCATGAAGGGAAGGCTGCCGAAGGACGAACTCGACGCACTCCCCAAGGATTTCCTATGCGATCGCGTCATTCCAATACGGGTACCTGACGTCGACGCCGAGCGTCACCTCATTTTCATGCACCACGTTCGCAACCAGGGGTAGAACCACGATGGGCCGCGTGCTGGCGATCACCAACCAGAAAGGTGGAGTCGGGAAGACCACCACCAGCGTCAACCTTGGCGCAAGCCTTGCCACGGCAGGGAAGCGAGTTCTGCTTCTCGACCTTGATCCCCAGGGAAACGCGACGATGGGGAGCGGAATCGACAAGCGCTCGCTCACCGCGACCATCTATCAGGTCCTGCTGGGGACGAGGTCGGCTTCCGCGGTCCGCGTGAAGTCTCCAAAAGGTGCCTACGACGTCCTGCCTGCAAATAGGGAATTGGCGGGTGCCGAGGTGGAAATGGTCGAGCTTTCCCATCGCGAAGCACGCTTGAAGACAGCTCTTGCAGAGATCCGCGACGAGTACGACTTCATCCTGATCGACTGCCCACCAGCACTTAACCTCTTGACTGTAAACGCTCTTTGCGCTTCCGATGCCGTAATGATCCCCATGCAATGCGAATACTACGCACTTGAAGGGTTGTCGGATCTCGTCAATACGATCAAGAAGGTCCGCGCCAATCTCAACCCGCATCTGGAGATCGACGGACTTCTACGCACGATGTTCGACCCTCGGAACACGCTGGGCCAGCAAGTCTCGGATCAGCTGCAGCAGCATTTCGGTGACAAGGTCTATCGCACGGTGATTCCCCGGAATATCCGGCTTGCCGAGGCACCCAGCCATGGCATCCCCGTCCTGGCATACGACCGGCAGTCCAAGGGCGCACTTGCGTACCTGGCCCTCGCGGGGGAGGTCGTGTCCCGTCAATCGAAAGTGGAGTGAGTCCCATGGCAAAACCACGCGGTCTTGGTCGCGGTCTCGATGCGCTCCTTGGCGGAGACAATCCCTCAGGCTCCCCGGAAAGACTGGCAGATCTGCCGGTGTCTGCACTACAACCGGGCAAGTACCAGCCGAGAAGTCAGATCGATGCAGCGGCCATCGAAGAACTTGCCGACTCAATTCGCTCCCAGGGGCTCATTCAACCGATCATTGCCCGCCCTGTGGGTGAAGACCGGTACGAAATCATTGCCGGAGAGCGGCGCTGGCGAGCTGCGGCCCTAGCTGGCCTCCGAGAGGTCCCCGTGCTGATCCGGCACGTCCGTGACGACGCCGCACTGGCCATGGCCCTCATCGAGAACATCCAGCGCGAGGATCTCAACGCGATCGAAGAGGCGGGTGGCATCCAGCGGCTCATCGACGAATTCGGCATGACGCACCAGTCCGCCGCCGAAGCGGTCGGGCGGTCCAGGAGCGCGGTGACCAATCTGCTGCGACTCCTGCAGCTTCCAGCGGCGCTGCGCCAGATGTTGACCGACAGCCGCCTGGAAATGGGGCACGCCCGTGCTCTGCTCGGGTTGCCCACGCACCAACAGCTCGAACTGGCCGACCAGATCTCCGCGAAGGGGCTGTCCGTACGAGAGGCGGAAACGCTGGCCGCTCGCGCCGCGGCAGGCCATTCCCAGGGCGCAAAGCAATCCAAGGCGGCACCTGACCGGGATATCGCAGGCCTGGAGGAGGAGCTGTCCGATCTGCTCGGCACGGCCGTGAAGATCAGCTCCAAGCGAAACGGCCGCGGCAAGTTGATGATCGAGTACGGTTCCCTGGATCAACTGGATGGGCTGCTCGCGAGGCTCCGACGATGACGTTCCTTTTGTGCGTCGCGTCAAAGCTTTGACAGCCCGGAGAAAACTCCACTAAACTCTCGGCCTTTCGTGCGGCTGCAACCGCTGTGAGCCAAACAATCTTCCGGGTTTTGGTACTGCAACTCGGGATTGCCGTAGTGGGCTCCCTCGGGTTTTACGCGTTCTCCGACACGAAGGCGGCTCTCTCAGCGCTGATCGGAGGCTTGCTCTGCTTGATTGCGGGTCTGCCTTATTCGCTGAGAGTCGCTTCTGCACGCACTGCATCACCGATGCAGGTCTTGTGGATTCACGGGTTGGGCGAGCTTTCGAGGGTCGGCATTACCATCGGCGTAATGGTGGTAATTTTCAACCGGTTCCAGAATGAGATCGCCGCCTTGCCCATGTTGAGTACTTACATCGCGGCGACTCTGTCGTATTGGGTCGCCCTTATATTGTCCGACTGACTGAAAATGGCAGCCGAAGGTCACGCACCCACCGCCTCAGAGTATGTCGTCCATCACCTCCATCATCTGGCGGCGGGCAAGCAGCACGGACTGTTCGATATCACGAACGTCCACTACGACACGCTCTTCTTCTCGATCCTGACGGGTTTGATCGTCATCCTGTTCCTGCGAAGCGTTGCCAAGAAGGCGACTTCCGGGGTGCCAGGCAGGCTCCAGGCCGCGGTAGAGTTCCTTGTCGAAATGGTCGACGGACAGGCGAAGAGCATCATCCACGGCGATAGGAGTTTCATCGCACCGATGGCGCTCACAGTGTTCTGCTGGGTCGTGCTGATGAATGCCATCGACCTCTTGCCGGTCGACTGGATTCCGACCCTCGGGCACGCCCTGGGCTTCGAGTACACCCGACCGCTGCCCACAGCCGACCTCAACGGCACACTGGGCATCGCCATCGGTGTGCTGATGTTGATGATCTACTACAACTTCAAGATCAAGGGCGTGGGCGGTTTCATCCACGAACTCTTCTGCGCCCCGTTCGGCTCGAATCCGATCCTCTGGATTCCGAACTTCGCACTGAACCTCATCGAGTTCATCTCCAAGACTGTCTCCCTCGGCATGCGGCTGTTCGGCAACATGTACGCCGGGGAACTCATCTTCTTCCTGATTGCGCTGCTCGGCGGTTCCGCCACGGCGTTCGGATTCATCGGACACATCCTCGCCGGCTCGGTATGGGCGATCTTCCACATCCTTATCGTGTTGCTGCAGGCCTTCATCTTCATGATGTTGACGCTGGTGTATCTGGGCCAGGCACACGAAGGGCATTAACTTTTCGATTTACAACACCGTCCCTCAAGGAGCAGACATGGATATGGTCGGACTGGTCGCACTCGCCTGCGGTCTCATCATCGGTCTTGGTGCCCTCGGCGCTTGTATTGGTATCGGCATCATGGGAAGCAAGTTTCTCGAGTCTTCCGCGCGTCAGCCGGAACTCATGAACGCTCTGCAGACCAAGATGTTCCTGCTCGCCGGCCTGATCGACGCGGCGTTCATCATCGGGACCGGTATTGCGCTCTGGTTCGCCACTGCGAACCCGTTCAAGGGCTGATCCAGACCTCCCCGAAACGCGGCTCGGGCGCCCCAGCCCAATGCCGCCGGTGTGTCTCGAGAGGAACAAGCCGTGAATCTGAACGCAACGCTGATCGCCCAGACCATCGTCTTCTTCGTGCTGGCGTGGTTCACGATGAAGCTCGTATGGCCGCCCATCATGAAGGCGCTCGATGAGCGCGCCAGCAAGATCGCAGATGGTCTTGCTGCCGCTGAAAAGGGCAAGCAGAACCTTGCCTCCGCCGAATCCCGTGCGGGAGACATCGATCGCGAGGCCAGGGCCCGTGCACAGGAAGTGATCGCCGCCGCGGAGAAGCGCGCCGCGGCCATCGTCGAGGAGGCCAAGCTGGCCGCCAAGACCGAGGGCGATCGCATCATCGCTGGTGCCCGTTCCGAAGTGCAGCAGGAAGCAACGCAACTGCGCGACGCTCTTCGCCATCAAGTCGCTGCCCTCGCGGTGGCAGGCGCAGAGAAGATCCTGCGCCGCGAAGTCGACACAAAAGTGCACGAGTCGATGCTGTCCGAACTCGCGCGGGAGCTCTGAGACTTCCATGGCCGAGCTTTCCACCATCGCACGTCCGTATGCGGAAGCCGCGTTTTCTGCGGCCGCTGATGCCGGAACGCTGAACGCGTGGGCCGACACGCTCGACTCGCTGGCCATGTTCGCCGGCTCGGACGACATGAACAATGTCGTTTCCGATCCGCGCGTCTCATCCAGTCAGCAGGTCGATCTCTTTGCCTCGCTCGTTCCGGCGATCGACCCGGCCATGCGCAACTTCCTGGTCGCGCTCGCGGAGCACAACCGGTTCCCGGCGCTTCCCGAGATCGCCCGGCAGTTCCGTGATCTCAAGGCTGCACGAGAAGGTTCGGCGGAAGCGCACGTCACTGCAGCGTTTCCGCTGGACGACACCGCACTCGCGCGACTCGTGGCCTCGCTGGAAAAACGCTTCGGCAAGAAGATCCTGCCGCAGGTCTCCGTGGACAACGCGCTCATCGGCGGCGTGACCGTCCGGGTCGGCGACGAGGTGATCGACGCGTCCGTCAAGGGACGTCTCGCCGCCATGGATGCCGCACTACGCAATTGAACATTCGAGGACAGTCATGCAGAACCTGAGCCCGTCCGAAATCAGTGACCTGATCAAGGACAAGATCCAGAATCTGGCGCTCTCCGCGGACATCCGCACGAAGGGCACCGTGGTATCCGTGACCGATGGCATCTGCCGCGTTCACGGTCTTTCAGACGTCATGCAGGGCGAGATGCTGGAGTTTCCGGGCAATACGTTCGGCCTGGCGCTCAACCTCGAACGTGACTCCGTCGGCGCGGTGATTCTGGGTGAGTACACCCACATCTCCGAAGGCGACACCGTCAAGTGCACCGGGCAGATCCTGTCCGTGCCGGTCGGCCCCGAGCTGATCGGCCGCGTCGTGAACGCCCTGGGGCAGCCGATCGACGGCAAGGGGCCGATCAACGCCAAGCTCACCGACGTGATCGAGAAAGTCGCACCCGGTGTGATCGCGCGGAAGTCCGTCGACCAGCCGGTGCAGACCGGCCTGAAGTCCATCGACTCGATGGTGCCCGTGGGCCGCGGCCAGCGGGAGCTGATCATCGGCGACCGCCAGACCGGCAAGACCGCGGTGGCGATCGACACGATCATCAACCAGAAAGGTCAGAACATGACCTGCATCTACGTCGCGATCGGACAGAAGGCTTCGTCCATCAAGAACGTGGTGCGTGCGCTCGAACAGAACGGCGCCATGGAGTACACGATCGTCGTCGCCGCCTCCGCGTCCGAATCCGCCGCCATGCAATACGTGTCGGCCTACTCCGGCTGCACAATGGGCGAGTACTTCCGCGATCGTGGCCAGGACGCCCTGATCATCTACGACGATCTCTCCAAGCAGGCCGTCGCGTATCGCCAGGTGTCGCTGCTGCTGCGTCGTCCGCCCGGTCGCGAGGCGTTCCCTGGCGACGTGTTCTATCTGCACAGCCGCCTGCTCGAGCGTGCCGCCCGCGTGAATGCCGACTACGTCGAAGCGTTCACCAAGGGTGAAGTAAAGGGCAAGACGGGTTCGCTGACGGCCCTGCCGATCATCGAGACCCAGGCCGGCGACGTGTCTGCGTTCGTGCCGACCAACGTGATTTCGATCACGGACGGTCAGATCTTCCTGGAAACCAGCCTGTTCAATGCCGGTATCCGCCCCGCCATCAACGCCGGTATCTCGGTGTCTCGCGTCGGTGGTGCTGCGCAGACCAAGCTGATCAAGAGCCTGTCGGGCGGTATCCGTACCGACCTCGCGCAGTACCGCGAACTGGCGGCGTTCGCTCAGTTCGCGTCGGACCTCGATGAAGCCACCCGCAAGCAGCTGGACCGCGGCGCGCGCGTCATGGAACTCCTGAAGCAGCCCCAGTACTCGCCGCTGCCGATCAGCCTGATGGCCGCGACGCTTTTCGCGGTGAACAAGGGCTACCTCGACGACATCGACGTCAAGCGCGTCCTCGCCTTCGAAAGCGGGCTGCACCAGCATCTGAAAGCCAGCCACGCCGCGCTCCTCGCCAAGCTCGAGAAGGATAAGGCGATGGACAAGGCCGCCGAGGAAGAGCTCGCCGGCGCCATCACCGCCTTCAAGAAGTCCTTCGCCTGAGCCCCGCCACGACCTACGTTTGAAGGAGCACAGTCATGGCGGTCGGCAAGGAAATTCGAGGCAAGATCAAGAGCTTCGAAAACACGAAGAAGATCACCAAGGCCATGGAAATGGTCTCGGCGTCGAAGATGCGGAAGGCGCAGGAACGCATGCGCGCTGCGCGGCCGTACGCGGACAAGATCCGGAACATCACGGCCAACCTGTCCCAGGCCAACCCGGAGTACCACAGCCCGTACATGCGGAAGGACGGTACTTCCAAGGTGACCGGCTTCATCGTCGTGACCACCGACAAGGGTCTCTGCGGCGGCTTGAACACCAACATGCTGCGGTCCGTGTCCAACAAGATGAAGGACATGCAGGCAGCTGGTCAGACAGCCCACGCGGTCGCCATCGGGAACAAGGGCTTCGGTTTCCTGAACCGCCTCGGCGCCAAGGTGATCAGCCACGCGGTGCAACTGGGTGACGCGCCGCAGCTCGACAAGCTGATCGGGCCCGTCAAGGTGATGTTGGATGCATTCGTGGAAGGCAAGGTCGACTCGGTCTACCTCTGCTACACCCGGTTCATCAACACGATGCGCCAGGAGCCGGTCATGGAGCAGTTGCTGCCCCTGTCGGCGGACCGTCTGCAGCAGAGCGCGGCAGAGAAGGCGCAATACGGCTGGGACTACATCTACGAACCCGATGCCGCCATCGTCATCGATGAACTGCTGCGCCGGTACATCGAGGCGCTGGTGTACCAGGCCGTCGCCGAAAACATGGCCTCGGAGCAGTCTGCCCGCATGGTGGCGATGAAAGCAGCCACAGACAACGCCGGCACCCTGATCGCCGACCTCAAGCTGGTCTACAACAAGACCCGTCAGGCAGCGATCACCAAGGAACTGTCCGAGATCGTGGGCGGAGCGGCCGCCATCGGCGGCTGACGCAGCCGCACGCAACGAATTCTGATTGAAGGATCGAAAAATGGCACAAGGCAAGATCGTTCAGTGCATCGGGGCCGTGGTGGACGTCGAGTTTCCGCGCGACCAGATGCCTCGCGTGTACGACGCGCTCAAGCTCGAAGGCACGGCGCTGACGCTCGAAGTCCAGCAACAACTGGGTGACGGCATCGTCCGGACCATCGCGCTCGGGAGTTCCGACGGCCTGCGCCGTGGTCTGATGGTCACCGCCACCGGGCACCCGATCACGGTCCCCGTCGGCAAGGCAACGCTTGGCCGCATCATGGACGTGCTCGGTTCGCCCATCGACGAGCGTGGTCCGGTCGACCAGACGCAGACCGCGTCGATCCACCGCACCGCCCCCACCTACGACGAACTGAGCCCGTCTCAGGACCTCCTCGAAACCGGCATCTGCCCGTTCGCCAAGGGCGGCAAGGTGGGTCTGTTCGGTGGCGCCGGCGTGGGCAAGACCGTGAACATGATGGAACTCATCAACAACATCGCGAAGGCGCACTCGGGCCTCTCGGTGTTCGCCGGCGTGGGTGAGCGCACCCGTGAAGGCAACGACTTCTATCACGAGATGGCCGATTCCAAGGTCGTCGATCTCGAGAACCTGGGCAACTCCAAGGTCGCGATGGTGTACGGCCAGATGAACGAGCCGCCCGGCAACCGTCTCCGCGTCGCGCTGACCGGCCTCACGATCGCCGAGTCGTTCCGCGACGAAGGCCGTGACGTGCTGTTCTTCGTGGACAACATCTATCGCTACACGCTGGCGGGTACCGAAGTGTCCGCGCTGCTGGGCCGGATGCCTTCCGCCGTGGGTTATCAGCCGACGCTCGCCGAAGAAATGGGCAAGCTGCAGGAGCGGATCACGTCGACGAAGGTGGGTTCCATCACCTCGATCCAGGCCGTGTACGTCCCTGCCGACGACTTGACCGACCCGTCCCCCGCCACGACGTTCGCCCACCTGGACGCCACCGTCGTGCTGTCGCGTGACATCGCTTCACTCGGTATCTACCCGGCCGTGGATCCGCTGGACTCCAACAGCCGCCAGGTCGATCCGAACGTCGTGGGTGAAGAGCACTACACCACCACGCGAGCCGTCCAGTCGACGCTCCAGCGCTACAAGGAACTGCGCGACATCATCGCGATTCTCGGCATGGACGAACTGTCCCCCGAGGACAAGTTGGCCGTGGCCCGTGCCCGGAAGATCCAGCGCTTCCTCTCGCAGCCGTTCCACGTGGCGGAAGTGTTCACGGGCTCCCCGGGCAAGTACGTGCCGCTCAAGGAAACCATCCGCGGCTTCAAGATGATCGTGAACGGCGAATGCGATCACCTGCCGGAACAGGCCTTCTACATGGTCGGCACGATCGACGAGGCCTTCGAGAAGGCGAAGAAGATCCAGTAAGGCGCCGCATCCACCTTCACGATCTCGAGGACACCTTCCCATGGCAACCATCCAAGTCGACGTCGTCAGCGCCGAGGAGAGCATCTTCTCCGGCCAGGCCACGTTCGTTGCGCTGCCGGGTGAGAACGGCGAGCTGGGCATCATGCCCCGCCACACGCCGCTGATCACCCGTATCAAGCCCGGTGCGGTCCGAATCCAGCGCGCAGACAACGGCGAAGAGGAATTCGTGTTCGTGGCCGGTGGCCTGCTCGAAGTGCAGCCGAACAGCGTCACGGTCCTCGCCGACACGGCCATCCGCGGTCGCGACCTCGACGAAGCGAAGGCGCTCGAAGCGAAGAAGCTCGCCGAGGAAGCTTTGCGCAACGCCAAGGACAAGGTCGAAGTTGCCACGGTCGAGGCCGAACTCGCGGTGCTCGCCGCGGAACTGGCCGCCGTCCGCAAGCTGCGTCGCCGCTGACCTGTCGTACATACGAGTGCGTGAAGCGGCCTCTTCGGAGGCCGCTTTCTTTTCGTGACGCTGATCCCGATCCCCGTAGATTCATGCGGGGTTTGACACCCTTGGATGTGCCGCCTACCCTCCCGACCGTTCCCGACCCCGAGAAGAATCCCATGTCGTCCATCGCCCGTGCGCTTCTCGTCGTCCTTCTCGCGACGGCCTCCGTGGCTTCCGCCAAGGACACCGTCCGCATCGCCTTCATCGGGCCGCTCACCGGCGGGGTCTCCGCCAACGGGCTGGGTGGGCGAAACTCTGCGCAACTCGCGGTGAAGCTTCGCAATGCGGACCCCAAGGCAAAGTATTCATACGAGCTGATGGCCCTCGACGACGAGTGCAAACCCAACGTCGGTGTGCAGGTGGCCACCAAAGCAGCGGCAGACAAGAACGTCATCGCAGCCGTCGCGCACTATTGCTCCACCGTCGCGATGGGTACCGTCGATGTCTATCACCGCTTCGGACTGCCCGTCGTGATCTGGGGCGCGGTGCTGCCCGACATCACCTACGCCAACGACTTCAAGGAGATCCATCGCGTCAACGGCACGATGATCAACCAGAACGAGACGGCAGCGAAGTTCATGGTCGCGCAGAAGTACAAGCGCTGGGCCATCATTCACGACACCACCGACTACGGCAAAGGCCACAACCGGTACTTCGCCGAATACCTTCAGAAGAACGGTGGTCAGATTCTCGGCACCTTCGGTGTCACCGCCGACCAGCAGGACTTCTCGGCCGAACTCACGCGCATCAAGGAACTGAAGCCCGAGGTCATCTACTTCGGCGGCATCACGCCCCTGGGTGTCCGCATCCGTAGCCAGATGGACAAGTTCGGAGTGAAGGCCGTGTTCCAGGGGACGTCCGGCATCATTTCCGACGCGTTCGTCGAGGGTCTCGGCCCGCTTGCCGAAGGCGTCGTGGCCTTCCGCGAAGGCGCGCCTGCGGAAAAGCTGCCCGGCGGAAAGTACTTCAACGAGCAGTACGCGAAGGCCGCCTACTCCGATCCGCCCGAAGCCTACGGGCCCTTCGCCTTCGCGGCGGCCAACCTCGTGATGGATGCCGTCGAGAAAGTCGGTCCCGATCGCAAGAAGGTCCGCAACGAGTTGAACCGCACCCACGACTACGATTCCGTCGTCGGCAAGATCAGCTTCGACGACCATCGCCAGAACGCCGTGCCCCTCATCACGAAGTTCGTCGTGCAGGGTGGCAAGTGGCTGGTCTGGGAAGACAGCGAGTACGCCGCCGGCAAACGACCGCTCGTACGCTGACCTCGGAACGCCAGCGTGATGGATCCCGCGCTCTTCGCGCAGCACCTCTTGAACGGCGTGATGCTGGGTGTGATCTACGCCCTCGTCGCCGTCGGCTTCACGCTGTTCTTCGGCGTGCTCGACGTGATCAAGTTCTCCCACGGCGACGTCGTCATGCTCGGCGCGTTCACCGCCCTCGCCACGTCCATCGCCGCCTCGGCCGCGGGGCTCTCCTCTCCGGTCATCCTCGCGGCCATGCTGCTCGCTGCCATCGTCGGCATGGCACTCGTCGGCATGCTGATGGCGCGGTACCTCGTGCTGCCCCTGCGCAACGCCCCGACGCTGAACGTCCTGCTCGTCACCCTCATGGCGGGCACCGTCATCCGCGAGGGCGTCCGCCTCTTCTATCCGCAGGGGTCCAATCCCAAGCCCTTTCCGCGCCTCCTGCCGACCGGCGCCTTCGAGTTCGGCGCCTTCACGCTTCGCCACGACAGCATCGTCCTGCTCGTGCTCGGAGTCGGCGCCATCGTCTTCGTGCATCTGCTCATCGTCCGCACCCGGCTGGGTCTCGCCATCCGGGCCGTCGCGCAGGACCCCGAAACCGCGTCCGCCATGGGCATCCCCTTCCGCGGGACGGTCCTCGCGACCTTTGCCATCGGTTCGGCACTCGCGGCGCTCGCGGGCGTGGTGAACGGCCTCTACTACAGTGAAGTGAGCTTCAACATGGGCCTGCTGCTCGGCGCGATCGGCTTCTCGGCCGCCGTGATCGGCGGGCTCGGCAATGTCTACGGCGCGATCCTCGGCGGATTCGTCTTCGCAGCACTCCAGACCATCGGGGCCGTGGCGTTGCCCTTCGCGAGCGCCTACAAGGACGTCTTCGCGTTCGGTGTCGTGATCCTGCTCATGGCGTGGAAGCCGGGCGGCCTCCTCGCCGAACGATCGGCGGAGCGCGTCTGATGGGTACGCCCGATCGCGCAACGATCTTGCCTGCGCTCGCTGCCATCCTGGCGGGCGCCGGTGCGACTCTCGCGTTGCTGCTAGCAGAGACGCAATGGCACGTCGCCGTCGTGGCACTCGCCGGGGTCGCCGCGCTGCTGATCGGCGGGCGCGCCGGTTTTGGTGACGCCATCCATCGCAGCGTTGCGAGCCATCAGCGGGTCACCTCGGCCACCGCGTGGCTGGCGGGTGCTGTCGTCGTGTTCCTGCTGCGCGAACACAACTTCGAACTGCTGATGCTCTGCACGGTGATGCTGTACGTGCTCGCGGGCCTCGGTCTCACCGTCCAGTTCGGCTTCGCAGGCGTGGTGAATTTCGCTGCCGCCGCGTTCATGGGTGTCGGTGCGTACACCGCGGCGGTGCTGATGACATCGACCGGGCTGCCGCACCTGGTCGTGGTGCTCGCTGCCGGTGTCGTCACCGCGCTCATCGGCTCCGTGCTGCTGCTGCCGCTGCTCCGCACGCGCGGCCACTACGCAGCGCTGATCACCATCGCCTTCGGCATCCTGTTCCGCACGTTCCTCGAAGTGAACGACACGCTCGGCGGGCCGCAGGGTCTCAAGGTGCCCGGTCTGCAGATCTTCGGGTACGCGTTCAACGAAGCCATCGAGTTCGACGACGAAACGGAGTGGTCCTTCTACACCGCCTACGCCGGCGTGTTTATCGTGGTGCTCGGCCTCGCGTACACCCTCGTGCGACGCGTCGAGCGCTCGTGGATGGGGCTGGCACTCGACGCCGTCCGCCTCGATGAGACCGCGGCGTCCGCCTTCGGATTGAACGGTGCCGCCTGGAAGATCGCGGCGTTCTCGTTCGGCAACTTCCTCGCGGGCATCGCCGGTGCGCTGTACGCGATCCTCACCGCCTTCATCGCCCCGGCCAGTTTCACGTTCGGCGATTCCCTGCTGCTGCTGTCGATCGTCATCCTCGGCGGGCTCGGCAATCCGCTCGGCCTGCTTCCGGCCGCGCTCGTCGTGGTGGTCCTTCCCGAGAAGCTCCAGGTGATCCAGGAGTACCGCTTCCTGCTCTTCGCCGCGCTCGTGATCCTGATCCTGCTTCTGCGGCCCGGCGGTCTGATGCCGCGGCGCGCGCGCGAGTACTTCCCGGGGCGCTCGTCGTGACGCATCTGCTCGAAGTTTCCGGGCTCTCGGTCCGATTCGGCGGCGTGCGCGCCCTGGACGGTCTCGACCTGCATCTCGACGAAGGGGAGACCCTCGGCCTCATCGGCCCCAACGGTTCCGGCAAGACGACCTCGTTCAACACCATCACCGGGTTCGTCCTGCCTGCCGGCGGCACGGTGCGCTTTGCCGGCGAGGACATCACCGCGCAACCCCCGCGGCACGTGGCCCGGCGCGGCATCGCGCGGACGTTCCAGCGCCTGCGCCTGCTCACCGAGCTGTCCGTCTTCGACAACCTGATGGTCGGCCAGCACCTCACGCTCGATCACGGCATCTGGGCGAACCTGCTCGGACGAAGCCGGCTGCGGGGTGCGATCGCGCGCCAGACGGACGAGATGCGCACGCTGCTGCGCCACTTCAGCCCGACCCTGCCCGATCGGCTGCACGAGCCCGTCTCGGCGCTCACGATGATCGACCGCCGCCGCGTCGAGGTCTGCCGCGCGCTCGCGCGATCACCGCGCCTTCTGCTTCTCGACGAGCCCTCGGCCGGCATGACGCCCGACGAGACCGCCGAGCTGATGCGCGATCTGCAGAACGTGAAGGCCGCACGACCCTCGCTGGCGGTGATCCTCATCGAGCACGACATGGCAGTGATCGAACGCGTCTCCGCGCGCTGCGTCGTGCTCGACTACGGTCGCAAGATCGCCGACGGCAGCTATGCCGAGGTGACGCGGGATCCTGCCGTCCGCCGCGCGTATCTCGGCGAGGAGGCGGACGCCTGATGGGACTCTCGCTCGAAGTGAAGAACCTGCGCGTCGGCTACGACCGCGCCGACGTGCTGACCGATGTCTCCATCGTCGCGCGCGCCGGCGAGATCACCTGCCTGCTCGGCGCCAACGGTGCAGGCAAGAGCACGCTCGTGCGCGCAGTGCTGGGGCTCACCCCGCCGCGGGAGGGCGAGATCCTGCTCGACGGACGGTCGATCGCCGGCCTCCCCACCCATCGCATCGCGGCCCGCGGCGTGGGTGCCATCCCGGAAGGCCGGCGCGTGTTCCCGAAGCTCACCGTCAAGGAGAACCTGCGCACCGGTGCGTACCTCGAGCGCGACGGCACCGTGATCGCCCGTCGCTTCGATGAGGTGTACGCGATCTTCCCGCGCCTCCTCGAACGCTCCAACCAGCTCGCTGGCACCCTCTCCGGTGGTGAGCAGGCGATGCTGTCGATCGGTCGCGGCCTCATGGGATCCCCGGGGCTGCTCGTCATCGACGAACCTTCGCTCGGCCTCTCGCCACGATTCGTGAAAGAGAATTTCCAGGTGATCCGGCGCATCCAGTCGACGGGGATCAGCGTGCTGCTCGTGGAGCAGAACGTCCATCAGACGCTCGATGTGGCGCATCGCGGCTATCTGCTCTCCGGTGGCCGGGTCGTGGCCGAAGGCACGGCCGACGAACTGAAGCAGCATCCCGCACTGGTGGCGGCCTACTTCGGCGGCGACGGACACTAGTCGAGACCTCCGGCAGACCCCATCACAACGCCGGGAGCGTGCGAAAGCCCGCAGATATACTCGCCCGAGAACCTCCGAGGAACCCCATGGCCGCCCATCCCGATCCGCTTGCCCTCACCCGCGAGCTGCTGCACTTCGACACCATCAATCCCCCCGGCCAGGAAGAACCCTGCGCCCATCACCTCGGCGCGCTGCTCGAAGCGGCCGGCTACCGGGTCACGTATCACGCGATGGGCCCTGGCCGTGCCAACCTCGTCGCGACCATCGGCGGTGACGCCGACATCGCACCGCTCGTCTTCACCGGTCACATCGACATCGTGCCGCTCGGCGCCGCGCCGTGGACGCGCGATCCGTTCGCGGGCGAGACCGACGGCGGACGCGTCTACGGCCGCGGGTCCAGCGACATGAAATCCGGCGTGGCCGCCTTCGTGGCCGCCGCCATCGAGATGGCACCCAAGCTCGCTCGCAGCCCCGGCATCACGCTCGTCATCACCGCGGGTGAAGAGACGGGCTGCATGGGCGCGTACGATCTCGTCACCAAGCCCGGCGCCCTCGGGCGTGCCGGCGCGATCGTCGTGGCCGAGCCCACCGGCAACTTCCCGTTCATCGGCCATCGCGGCGCGTACTGGCTGCAGGCGAAGACCCACGGCGTCACCGCGCACGGGTCGATGCCGGAGAAAGGCGTGAACGCCGTCTACAAGGCAGCCTGCGCCGTGACCTGCCTCGAACACTTTCACTTTTCGACCCCGCCCCATCCGATGATGGGTCAGGGAACGCTGAACGTCGGGACGATCCGCGGCGGTCTCAACATCAACTCCGTGCCCGACGAAGCCGTGATCGGCATCGACATGCGCACCGTTCCGACCCAGACGCACCCCGGAATCCGCGAGGAGCTGGTCGCCGCGCTCGGCCCCGGGGTCGATCTCGACACGATGCTGAGCGTCGAGTCGGTGTACACGGAACCGGAACAGGCCTGGGTGCAGAGCGTGTTCGACGTGATGCAGCCGATCCTCGGCAGCCGCCCCGAGCCGCGCACCGCCACCTACTTCACCGACGCCGCGGTCCTGAAGCCGGCGTACGGGAATCCGCCCACCATCATCCTCGGCCCCGGTGAGCCGCAGATGGCGCACCAGACCGACGAGTACTGCATCGCCGAGCGCGTCCTCGAATCGCGGGCCGCCTTCGTCGAATTGATCCGCCAGTGGTGCCGCGCTTAAACCCCCGTCCGGCATGACACCGCGTTTCCTGGAGCTGCCGGTGGCAGAGCGCGTGTCGAGCCTGCTCGACGCGGGCTCGGGCGTGCCCCTCGCGCGTCCTCCAGACACCGCGGTGAACGCGCTCTCCGTCGAGGGCACGATCGAGGGACGGCGCGTGATGGTGCTCGCCACCGATCCGGCGCACGCCGCCGGTGCCATCGGACGCGCCGATGCCGACCAGCTCGTGCGCGGCATCGCCCACGCCCGCGAGCGGCGCCTGCCGCTCGTGCTGCTCCTCGATTCCGCCGGGGCGATGTTGACGGAGGGCGTGCAAGTCCTCGGGGCCTTCCGTCGTCTCGAACGCGAGCTGCTCGATGCCGTGGCCGCCGACATTCCCGTGGCCGCCGTCCCGGGGCGCAACTGCTTCGGTGGCGCGAGCCTCCTGGCGTTCGCGGCGGAGCTGCGTCTGTATCCCCGCGGGGCGCGACTCGGGGTGTCCGGATTGCGCTCCCTCGCGGCATTGCGGGATGTCCCGCCCGACACCCTGGAGGTTCTCTTCGGCGCCGAGAGCAGGGCCCGGCACGACGAGCAGTCCGTGCTCGTCACCGACGCTCCCGACGCGCTCCGGGCGACGCTCCGTGCGTGGCTCGCCGACCGCCCGCCGCGGCATACCCAGGCCGACGTGCAGCGGTCGCTCACCCGCCGTCTGCGCATGTACCGCGGCAACCCCTACAGCCTGCCCATGGTGCCGCCGCCCCCGGAACTGGAGTCGCGCCTGGACCACCTGTTTCCCGAAGGCTGGGGTGTCCTCTATGGCGATGGCGTGATCCACGGGGATGGCTGGGTGGATGGCCGCAACACAGGGATCGCCGGTTTCGTCGCGGGGCATGCCGTGGATGCCTTCGCGTGCTGGCGCTTCGCCGAGGCCCTTCGCCTCTTCGCGCGCGAGCCCCGGCACGTCCCCGTGACGCTGCTGCTCGACAGTCCCGGTCAGTCGAGCATGATCGAGGACGAGCAGGTGCTGCTGTCCGAGTACATCGCGCTCGTGGCCCGCGGGGCCCACGCCCTCCGTGCCCAGGGCCGCTCGATCGAGCTGTGGATGATCGGCGAGGCCGGCGGCGCCATCTACGTGGCGCTCGCCGCCGCGGCCACCACCATCACGGGCTGGCCGGGCCTGCGTCTGCAGACCATCCCGCCGCGTGCCGTGGATCGCGTCGTCGGCAAGCAGCCGGACGCGCCTCCCATCTCCGCGCTCTTCGAGGCGCGGGTCATCGACCGCTGGACCCGCTCGCCCGGCTTCGGGGAGTGGCCCGCACCCAGTGTCCCACCGCCATGAACCACAACTTTCTCGCCCTCGTCGAAGCGCGCATGCCGCGCGACACCGCGTCGCCCCTCCTCGAAACGGAGGACGGCAGCACCTGGAGCTACGGCCGCATCATGGCGCTCTCTTCGCGCCTTGCGCACGCACTGGCCGCGGCCGGCGCGACGCGCGGGGATCGCATCGCCGCGCAGGTCGAGAAGACACCGAACGCCCTCGCGCTGTATCTCGCGTGCCTGCGTGGTGGCTTCGTGTACCTCCCGCTCAACACCGCCTATCAGCCCGCAGAGGTCGCGTACTTCCTGCGCGATGCCGCGCCTGCCGTCTTCGTATGCCGTCCGGAAAGTCGCGACGCACTCGACCCCGCGATCCGCGAAGCGAGGATCCGCGCGGTGTTCACGCTCGATGCGGCCGACGGCGGCACGCTGATCGATGCCGCAGACTCGCAACCCGACGAGCATCCTGTGGCGCAGGCCGGCGCCGACGATCTCGCAGTCATCATCTACACCTCCGGCACCACCGGCCGTTCGAAGGGCGCGATGCTGTCGCACGGCAACCTGTCGTCGAACGGACTCGCGCTCGTCGAGGCCTGGCAGTTCGATACGACCGACGTCCTGCTGCACCAGTTGCCGCTGTTCCACGTGCACGGGCTCTTCGTGGCGAATCACTGCGTGCTGCTGTCCGGCGCCCGCATGCTCTTCCACCGGAAGTTCGACGCGAAGGTGGCGCTGGCGGGTCTCGCGCGCGCGACGGTCATGATGGGCGTTCCCACCTACTACGTGCGCCTGCTCGCGGAGCCCCGCTTCGATCGCGCGGCGGCGTCGGGTGTGCGGCTCTTCATCTCCGGCTCCGCGCCGCTGCTGCTCGAGACCTTCCGCGAGTTCGAGGATCGCATCGGCCAGCGCATCCTGGAGCGCTACGGCATGAGCGAGTCCGGGATGATCACTTCGAACCCGCTGACCGGTGAACGGCGGGGCGGCACGGTGGGGTTGCCGCTGCCCGGCAACGAGGTCCGCGTCGCGGGCGCTGACGACCAGGCCTTGCCCGCGGGCGAGACCGGCGCGATCCAGATCCGCGGGGCCAACGTGTTCCACGGCTACTGGCGCATGCCGGAGAAGACCCGCGAGGAGTTCACCGCCGACGGTTGGTTCCGCACCGGGGACGTGGGCGTGTTCGATGCGGACGGCTATCTGTCCATCGTGGGGCGCGCGAAGGACCTCATCATCAGCGGCGGCTACAACGTCTATCCGAAGGAGATCGAGCTGGAACTCGACGTCCTGCCGGGGGTGGTCGAGTCCGCCGTCGTGGGCGTACCGCATCCCGACTTCGGGGAGGCCGTGGTCGCCGTGGTCGTGCTTGCCAAGGGCGCGATGCTCGACGAGGCCGCGACCATCGCCGGCCTGCGCACGCGCCTCGCGAACTACAAGGTGCCCAAGCGCGTGCACGTGGTCGACGACCTCCCGCGCAACGCGATGGGCAAGGTGCAGAAGGCGGAGCTGCGCAAGCGCTACGGCGGTTGACACACCTGCCCGCGAGCGCGGGCAGACGACCCCTCAACGCACGACGATTCGACTGCCCACCAGCTTCGCGTCGACCGCCTGCCAGTCCCAGTCGATGCCGACGCCGGGCGCGTCCGGCGGCACGGCGTAGCCGTCCGTATCCACGGTCATCGTCGAGCGCAGGAATTCGTCGAGCTGCGGGATGTGCTCCACCCAGCGCGCGTTGGGCACCGCGCACGCGAGCGACACGTGCAGTTCCATCAGGTAGTGCGGTGCCACCGCCAGGTTGAACGCCTGCGCCATGTGCGCCACCTTCAACCACGGCGTGATCCCGCCGATGCGCGCGACATCCACCTGCACCAGCGAGCACGCGCCGGCCTGCAGGTACTCGCGGAACTGTCCGATGCTGTAGATCGTCTCGCCGATGGCGATCGGCACCGATGTCGACTGCGCGAGCCGCGCGTGGCCGCTCACATCGTCGGCCGGGAGCGGTTCCTCGAACCACGCGAGCCCGAGCTGCTCGTAGTGCCGAGCGCGGCGCAGCGCATCGTCGAGCGCGAACGACTGGTTGGCGTCGACCATGAACTCCACCGAAGCCGGCACCACCTCGCGCACCGCCTGGAGGCGATCGAGGTCCTCCGCGATCGGGCGACCCACCTTCAGCTTGAAACCACGGAAGCCGCCCGCCACGGCCTCGCGGGCGTTCTCGACGATCTCGTCCTTCGGCAGATTGAGCCAGCCGCCCTCGGTGTCGTACAGCGGCAGACGCGCATGCGCGCCCCCGGCAAGGATGTGCAGCGGCAGGCCGGCCGACTGGCAGCGGAGATCCCACAGCGCGATGTCGATCGCGGCGATCGCGAGGCTGGTGATGGCCCCGGGCGTCGTCGCATTCGTCGTGCGCCAGAGCCGCAGCCAGTTGCGCTCGATCAGCCGCGCGTCCTGACCGATCAGCGCCGGCGCCAGGTGATCGCGGATCAACGCGACGATCGAAGAGCCGCCGGTCCCCAGCGTGTAGGTGTAACCCGTCCCCACGGCACCGTTCGACGCGAACACGCGCACGATCGGCGTCTCCTGCTTGTGGAACGGCTGGATCGCGTCGTTGCGCGGGAACTTCGCCGGGATGTCGGTGAGCAGGATCTCCACCCGCTCGACGATCACCGGCGACCCACCCATCTCTTCGCCTGCACCGCTGCCCATGGTCATCCTCCGATGTGGTCGATGGCAGTGTCGCGGCCTTCCATCGTGGTCACGCAGCGCGCCGTGCAGTCCCCGCGATCGGACCGAGCGCGCGCCCGGGACCCGGATTCTCGGCGATCTCCAACGCGGCGGATTTGGCCAGGATCAAGAGACGAGCGGGATCTCCGCGCCGGGACCGCAACGCTGGGCCCGGAGGTTGTTGGGCGGTGGTTCACCAGCGTGTCGGTGGTGCTCGGAGATGCGTGTGGCGACCGGTAAGATCCCCGCAGTGGCGACATGCGGCGCCCCACAGAAGAACAGGAGAGACGGATCCATGCGCTGGGAAGGCGGTCGACGGAGCGACAACGTGGAGGACCGGCGCGGTATGCCGGTGGGGCGCGGCGTCGCCGGTGGCGGCATCGGGATCGTCGTCATCGCGCTCATCGCGATGTTCTTCGGCATCGACCCGCGCGTGGTGCTGCAGCAGGGCGCCGGGATGACCGAGCCCCCCACGATGGAGACGCAGCGGGCCCCGGCGCAGACCGACCCGGTAGAAGAGCGCATGAAGGATTTCGTTTCGGTCGTGCTCGCGGACACCGAGGACACCTGGACCGAAATCTTCGCCCGAAGCCAGGTGCAGTACGCACCGCCGAAGCTCGTCCTCTTCACCGGCGCTGTGGGTTCGGCCTGCGGCACGGGACAGGCGGCGATGGGGCCGTTCTACTGCCCCGCGGATCGCAAGGTCTACATCGATCTCTCGTTCTTTCGCGACCTCTCGCGGAAGCTCGGCGCACCCGGCGACTTCGCGCAGGCGTACGTGATCGCCCACGAGGTCGGGCACCACATCCAGAACCTGCTGGGCATCGCCGACAAGGTGCACGCCGCGCGTCAGAAGAGTGACGAAGTCCGCGCGAATGCACTGTCGGTGCGCATGGAGTTGCAGGCCGACTGCTTCGCCGGCATCTGGGCGCATCACGCGAACCGGTCACGGCAGATCCTGGAGTCGGGCGACATCGAGGAGGGCCTGAACGCCGCGGCGGCCATCGGCGACGACCGACTGCAGAAGCGGGCGCAGGGTCAGGTCGTGCCGGAGAGCTTCACGCACGGGTCGTCGGCGCAGCGCGTGGAATGGTTCCGCCGCGGCATCGAGTCGGGCAGCCCGAAGAAGTGCGACACCTTCGCCCGGGGCGCTGGCTGAGGGCGTTTCCGACGAAGTCCGCAGACTGTCGTGGGTCGGACTTCGTCCGACGCGGCATCGGCAACCCCAGACGAGTGGCCCTGGTGAGCGCCACGCCAGCCGCTACGTCCGCTGTTCCCCCCGCCGGGCGAGTTCCTCGCGGATCGCCTCCACGTTGGCGCGCACGCCGATCATGTTGGGGTTCAGCGTGAGCGCGCGCTCGAACGCATCGAGTGCCGCGTTGAGCCGCCCCCGCTTCATGTGGATGAGCCCGTAGCCCGAGAGCGCGCCGAAGTGCCACGGATTGCGGTGGAGCACCTCGTCGCAGTCAGCGGCCGAACCATCGAGGTCGCCGGCCAGGAAGCGCGCCGTGGCGCGCTTGTTCCAGCCCTCGGCGAAATCGGGCAGGCGCTCGACGACCTGCGTGAAGGTCGCGATGCTTTCGGGGAAACGGTTGGCCGCCATCTGATCCATGCCCTCGGCGAGCAGGGCATCCGCAGTGGCATCGCCGGAGCGGCTCCACAGCGCCCAGATGGCGCGCTCCGCGATGGCGCGGACGAGCGCGTCGTCGTCCTCGGCAAGGGCCGTGATTAGTGCGGGGACATCCGCCATCGCCCCGGTGTCGGCCAGTGCGAGCGCCCCGCGCCGCCGCGCCTCGACGTCGGGATCGACCAGCGCCGACAGTGCCGAGGCGCGATCGAGCGGTGCATCCGCGGCGCCCGCCGGGGCGATCAGCCCGGCCAGCAGGGCGACCAGGGCGAGGCAGTGGCGCAGCATCGTCATGGTCCGGCGCTCAGCCGCGCGCGCCGTACAGCGCCATCGCGGCGCGGAACGGCATCAGGGCGATCAGTGCGAGCGCCACTTTCACGCCGAAGTCGCCGATTCCCAGCGTCACCCACGGCATCGCCGTTCCTGCGAACGCGACCGAGAAGAAGACGGCCGTGTCGACCACCGATGCCACGAGCGTCGACACGAGCGGTGGCTTCCACCATGCGTGCCTTCGCAGCCGGTCGAAGATCATCACGTCGAGCAGTTCGGCGGTTAGGAAGGCGAGCCCGGAGGCGATCGCGATGCGCGGCGTCGCCAGCCAGGCCGATGCACCGATGGCGATCACGAATCCCGCGTAGACGACGCGGCGCGCAAAGGCGGCGCCCTCGAAGCGATTCGCGAGGTCCGTCACCAGGAAGGCGAACGGATAGGTCACCGCGCCCCAGGTGAGCCAGTCGTTGATCGGCGTCTGGACCGTGATGTTCGCGGCGACGATGACCACGACCATGGCGGTGACGTAGCCAGCGAGGATGTAAGGGCGTTGCATGGTCGCGGGGGGCGGGGATGGCGCTCGTGGGTCCGGGAGATGCTTGCGGCTGGGTGAAGCGATGCTAGCACGCACGCCCAGGCGCCCAGCGTGACCTCGTCGTCCCGGAACTTCTGGCGGGGCGCGCCCTCGACACCAAGCACAATCTCCTCATGCAGAAGCCCCTCGATCCATGAAAGTCCTCGTTCTCGGCGGTGGTCTCCTCGGCACGACCTCCGCGTGGTTTCTCTCGCAGGCGGGCCACGATGTCACGGTGGTCGACCGACAACCGGCGGCCGGACTCGAGACCAGTTTCGCCAACGGCGGACAGATCTCGGTGAGCCATGCCGAACCCTGGGCGAATCCGCATGCACCGATGCAGGTGCTGCGCTGGTTGGGTCGCGAGGACGCCCCGCTGCTCTTCCGGCTCCGGGCCGACCCCGACCAGTGGCGCTGGGGTCTCCGCTTCCTCCTCGAATGTCTCCCGGGGCGCACCCGCAAGAACATCGAGAGCCTCGTGACCCTGGGCATCTACAGCCGCGCCACACTGCAGGCGCTCCGCGCCGAGACCGGCATCCAGTACGACCATCTCGAACGCGGCATCCTCCACTTCTACACGGACCAGGCGGCCTTCGAGGCCGGCGTGGAAGCGCTTGCCCACATGAACGACTTCGGGTGCGGCAGCGTTCCGACCACCGCAGACGAATGCGTCGCCATCGAACCCGCGCTGCGCGGCGCGCGCGATCGCATCGTCGGTGGGACCTTCACTCCGAGTGACGAGTCCGGCAACGCGTGGCGCTTCACCGACGAACTCGCGAAGCTCGCGATCGCCCGCGGTGTGGACTTCCGGTTCGACACCACCGTGCTCGCGCTGGAACGCGAAGGCGATCGCATCGCTGCAGTGCGCGTACGGGGCGCCGAGGGCGAGACCCGCCTCACTGCCGACGCCATCGTCGTTGCGCTGGGCAGCTACTCGGTCCACCTGCTCCGACCGCTCGGTCTGCGGATTCCCGTCTACCCCGCGAAGGGCTACTCGATCACCGCGAAGGTCATCGACCCGGCGTCGGCGCCGGAGGTGAGCCTGACGGACGACGGCTACAAGCTCGTCTTCTCGCGCCTGGGTGACGAGCTGCGCGTGGCGGGTACCGCCGAACTGAACGGCTGGGACACCTCGATCAACCAGGTGCGATGCGAGGCCATCGTGCGGCGCACGCGCGAGTTGTTCCCGGACGCGCTCGACTACGCCGGGGCGCGCTTCTGGACAGGCCTGCGGCCTGCCACCCCGGGCAATGTCCCGATCATCGGCCGTACGCGCTTCTCGAATCTGTACCTCAACACCGGCCACGGCACGCTCGGCTGGACGCTCTCGTGCGGTTCGGCGCGCGTGATCGCCGACATCGTCAGCGGTCGCAGGCCGGAAATCACCATTCCTTTCTCGGGCGGCTGACAACCGCGGTGACCGTCAGGCGGTCACCGCAGGTCAGCCTGCACGCTCAGCGAACCGCGCGCCTCCTGGCACGGAGGGCAGCGCCCAGCACGCCGAACCCGGCCAGCGTCAACACCGTGGTGGAAGGCTCGGGCACTGGCACCGCCTGAAGCGACAGCGTGACGCGATCGCCTGCGACGAGGCCGTCGAAGCCCACGAGCCATGACTGCGGACCAGCCTGGGAGAACGGGTTGCCGAGATCGACGCCGAACGGCTCCGCCGGGTCGAACGCGATCCGCTGCGCCGTGGCAGACCCGGTGATCGCGCCGACGCCACCGAACTGCGCCGTGACATCGCCGACCAGCGCGAAACTGCCGCGGTCCACACGCACGTCGAGCGCGGAGAAGGGCCCGACGCCGGCGTTCGAGAGTATGGCATCGAAGGCGATCCAGCCGCCGACGTCATCGGGTTCCACTTCCAGGGTGAGGTCCACCGCCGCGCCGTTGCGGAAACCCACTGTTGCGGCGAGCAGGGTCGGGCTGGTGCCGAAGGTGTCGAGATCGTTGCCGCGCGCGTCGAATGCCACGAGCGAAGCAGCGGAAGCCGAGCCTGCCGACACGAACAGCGTCGCGGCCAGAAGCCGCGCGATCGCCCCGCGGGAAAGAATCCTGTGCATCGTCGTTCTCCCGTTCATGCCGGCACCAGTGTCTTCTGGTACACCGACACGCCGTCGATGTTCTTCAGGTCGACGGTGAGGTTGCGCGATCCGTGCGCGATGTTCACCTCCCCGAAGAACTGCGCCCCGGCGTAGGGGGACGCGTTGGATCGCGGCCCCGTGCGCGTGAAGACGGCCTCCGGACCGAACGTGTCGTCCAGCGTGTTGGGTCCGAACGAGCCAGCGTTCAGCGGCCCGGCCACGAACTCCCAGAACGGAGCGAAGTCGCGATACTGCGCCCGCGTCGGATCGTAGTGATGGGCGGCACAGTAGTGGACGTCGGCGGTGACCCACACCACGTTGCGGATGTTCTCGCGTGCGATGAAGGTCAGCAGGCGCGCGATCTCCAGCTCCCGCCCGAGGGCCGGTCCGTTGCCGTTCGCCATCCCTTCGTAGCGGCTGCGCCGCTCGGCGTCGCGGCCGTCGCCGATCACCAGACCGACCGGCATGTCGGCGGCGATGACCTTCCACGTGGCTCGGGAGCGCTTCAGACCCTGCCGCAGCCATTCCATCTGCTGCAGGCCGAGGAAGGCCGTGTCGTCACCCTCCTGTTCCTGGCGGTTGAACGTGTTCGGGCCGCGGTAGCTGCGCATGTCGACGACGAACACGTCGAGCAGCGGGCCGTAGGGGATGTGGCGGTAGACGCGCTCGGACTCGTCGGCCGTGTGCGGTCGCATCGGCGCGAACTCCTGGAAGGCCCGCGAACCGCGCGCGATGAGCAGCGGGACGTCCTTCACCGTGTAGCGCGCGTCGGCCGAGAGGTCCTTCGACGCCGACCAGTTGTTGGTGACCTCGTGGTCGTCCCACTGCCAGATCTGCGGCACCTCGGCGTTGAAGCGGCGGACGTTGGCGTCCATGAGGTTGTACTTGTAGCGGCCGCGGAACTCCGCGAGCGTTTCGGCCACCTTCGCGACTTCCGGCGTCACGATGTTGGTCCACAGGCGGCCGTCCTCGGCCGTGACGGATTCCGCGATGGGGCCGTCGGCGTAGATGGTGTCGCCACTGTGGATGAAGAAGTCGGGTTCGACGCGCCGCATGGCTTCGTAGATCTTCATGCCGCCGAACGACTCGTTGATTCCCCAGCCCTGACCGGCGGTGTCGCCACCCCAGACGAAGCGGATGTCGCGGGCGAGGCCGGGCGTGCGGAACTGTCCGGTCACGGGTTCGCTGCGCGCCCTGGCGTTCGTGAGGTCCTCGAACCACACCTTCACGAACACGTCGCGGTTCGCTGGGAGGTTCGTGAGATCCAGGCGGGCGGTGTAGTCCGTCAGGTCGAGCGCATGCGGGCCCACGAGGGTGCGGGCGCCGCGGAACGATTCGTCGAGGGCGTATTGCACCAACATGCGGGACGGACGATCGGCGCGGCTCCAGACGAGCGTGCGACCGAGCCCCTGGTCGCCGAACTGGATGCCTTCACTCATGCGAGGCCGGGCATCCTCGGCCAGCACGATGGCAGGCGCTCCGAGACCCAGTGTGGCGATGCCCCCGCTCGGCAACACGGTGGAGCCGGCGATGGCGGAGGCCGTCTTCAGGAAGTGGCGGCGGTCGTTCTTGGGGTCGTTCATGGGTGAGTTCCTCGGTGGGTGGACGACATTTCCACCACCGGGATCATGGTCGGTAGGCATTGCGCGGCGGGTGCTGCCGATGGGCGCAGTGACGGACCCTATGGCCTACCCAAGCGTCATTTCCCGTGACGGCCCCCTGGGCCGATGGACGCGTCTCCGACCCCCTGCTGCCCTAGGCAACGCTGCCGCTGCAATCGGCCCCGCCAGCACTTCCGACAGGAACTCGATGAACGCTGTGAGGCGTGGAGCCACCGGTTTGCCCGGGTGCCATAGCGCGTACAACTCGTACGCCGGCGAGTGCCAGCCAGGCAGCACCTGCACCAGCGACCCGTTGGCGAAGTGGGGTTCGAGCACGAAGCGGTAATCCTGGTACAGCCCGAGCCCGCCGATGGCGGCCAGCAGGCACGCGTCGGAGTTGTTGCTGCAGAGGCGACCCTGCGCCGGCATCACGAGCGGTGCGCGACCTGGGTGCAGGGCGTCCTCGAACGCCCAGTCGAAGGGCTTGCCGGCCACCGAGTTCACGTAGTCGATGGTCGTGTGCGCCGGGATCTCCCGCGGATGCCGCGGCGCGCCGTGCTGCGCCACGTAGTGCGGGCTCGCGGCCGTGATGAGCCGCATCGACCCCAGTGCGCGGTACCGCATGCCGCTGCGCGGTGGCAGCGTGAAGCGCAGGAAGACATCGGCCCGCGTGGACGGCGCTTCGTCCACGTGCTCGTTCAGGATGAGGTCGATCGTCAGCGCCGGATACCGCGCCAGCAGTTCGGGCAGCCGTCCGGCGAGCAGGCGCGTCCCGATGAACTCGGGCACCTCCACCGACAACAGCCCCGCCACTTCGCCCGATCGCTGCGCGTACTCGTTCTCCAGCGAGTCCACCTCGGCCACGATCGCCTCGGCGCGGACGGCGTACCGGCTGCCCTCGGGCGTGAGCGTGACCCGCCGCGTCGTGCGCGTGAAGAGGCGGGTGTCGAGGCGCGATTCGAGCTGCGCGATCTGCAGCGACACCGCCGCGCGCGACAGCCCGAGCCGCCGCGCCGCCACGCTGAAACTGCCGGCCGCTGCGACCTCGCAGAAGGTGCGCATGAGTCCGAGGCTGTCTGCCATGGGATCGGCTCTCCTGTCGGATGAGTGAGGTCGATTGTCGAAGACCGCTGAACGATCAGTTTGCGGCACGCAATCACCATCGACAATACAGTGCGGTTCGTTCCGCGGTCGAGCGCCCCACCAGGGCGAGACCCGCGGCATCGGGAGATTGTCATGTCGTCGTTCCAGCGCCTCCGACCGGAGTTCCTGCCGCTTGCCCGCCTCGCCCTGCCCCTCGTGGCGGGCCTGGGGGCGTCCACCGCCCTCATGCTCACCGACACGTGGATGCTCGGTCCGCTCGGGCCCGTGCCGCTCGCGGCCGCATCGCTCACGTCCAGCGCCCTGCTGATCCTCTGGGCTGCACTCTATGGATTCATGGGGCCCGTCGGACTGCTCGCCGCGCGGGCCTACGGTGCGGGCGATGCCAGGGCGCTCGCGAGCGTCGTGCGTCACGGTTGCGCCTTCGGCGCGATGGTGGGGGGCGGTGGCGCGCTGCTCATGATCGGCGCGCTCTTCCTGTTGCCGTACGCCGGCCAGCCGCCCGAGGTGCTCGCGGTGATCGCCCCGTACTGGGTGCTGCTCGCGCTGATGCTCCTGCCCTACGGCGTCTCGCTTGTCTTCAAGCAGGTGTTCGACGCCATCGACCGGCCCTGGACGGGCGTCGCGCTCATGTTCACCGCCGTCGCCGTCAACCTGCCCCTGAACTACGTCCTCATCTCCGGCCGACTCGGCTTCCCGGCGCTCGGTCTCACGGGTGCGGGGGTGGCCACGCTGCTCGCGGAGTGCGCCGCGCTCGGCGCGTTCTGGCTCACCTTCCGGCGTGCGGAGGTGATGCGCCCGTATCGCATCCCGGTGCCGCTCGGCCGCGAGGGATTCGCCGCGCAGGCGAAGGCGGGCTTCCCGATGGGCATCCAGTACCTCGCCGAGGGCGGTGCGGTCGCGGTGTCGGGCGTGCTGATCGGTCTCCTCGGCGCGGTCGCACTCGCGGCGAACCAGATCGTGTTCAGCGTCGAGTCGCTGCTGTACATGCTCCCGCTCGGCGTGGCGAGCGCCACGGGCATCCGGATCTCCCAGGCGATGGGCAGCGGCGAACTGCAGCGCGTGCGGCCGATCGGACACGCAGCCCTGCTCACGGCATCGGTGTGGACGCTCGTCCTGACCCTGCCGCTCGCCCTCGGCGGCGCGAGTGTCGCGCGCGCCTTCGTCGACGACCCGGCCGTGATCGCCACGGCGGCGGCCATGTTCATCGCGGTGGGGCTGATGCAGTTCTTCGACGGCATCCAGACCGTGAGCCTGGGCGCGCTCCGCGGCATGCACGACCATCGCTGGCCGATGGTCGTGACGCTCGTGGCCTACTGGTTGGTGGCGCTGCCGCTGGGCTGGCTGCTAGCGATCACCCTGGGCCTGGGTGCCGCCGGATTCTGGTCGGGGTTCGCCATCGGGCTCGCGCTCGCGGCTGTCGCGCTGGCGCTCCGGTTCGAGCGGCGCTGCCAGGCGCTGACCTCGTCCGGCGCGCCGACAGGCATGGTGCCGGGTCTCGGCACCCCAGCCCACTGATCGTGCGGGCTCAGAAGAGCGAGATGGTCATCTTGATCGCCATGATCGACAGGATCACCGCGAAGACCTTCTTCAGCCGGGGCACGGGAATCGAGTGCGCGACCTTCGCGCCGATGGGCACCGTCACGAACGTACCCGCCACGATGCCGACGACGGCGGGCAGGTACAGGTAACCGGCGGACAGCGCGGGCAGGTGGTCCTTGTCCCAGCCACCGACGAGGAATCCGATGGTGCCCGAGACGGCGATGGGGATTCCGAACGCGGACGACGTCGCGACGCACTGCCGCATCGGCACGTTGCAGAAGCTCATCAGCGGGATGCTGAGGAAACCACCGCCCGCGCCCACCAGCGCCGAGGCCACGCCCACGGCGCCCGCGCCCAACTGCAGCCCGAGCGGCCCCGGCAGACGGTTCGTCGGCTTCGGCTTGATGTCGAGCATCATGTTCACGGCGGAGTAGACGACGAAGAGCGTGAAGAGCACGGCCAGCACGTTCGACCGCAGCGCATCGGCCACCGCCGTGCCCGCGAGCGTGCCGGCCACGAGACCCAGCGCCGTCCCCTTCACGATGTCCCACTGCACCGCGCCGTGGCGATGGTGCGACTGCACGCTCTTCAGCGACGTGAAGATGATCGTCGCGAGCGACGTGCCCAGCGCCAGATGCATCACGCGGTCGGCCGGGAAGCCCTGGGCATTGAACGTCATCACCAGCAGGCTCACGAGGATCATCCCGCCGCCGATACCGAGCAGGCCCGCGAAGAACCCGGCGAAGAGCCCCATCAGCGGGTAGATCAGCCACCAGGCCGAGATCGCGTCGGTCACAGCAGCGACTCGATGGCCGCCCACTCCGCCGGAGTCACCGGGGTGATGGAGAGCCGATTGCCCTTCTGCAGGATGCGCATGTCGGCGAGCGCGGGATGTGCGCGCAGATCGGCGAGCGAGATGAGGCGGATCTTCTTCACGAATTGCACATCGACGTGCACCCAGCGCGGGTTCTCGCGCTTCGACTTCGGATCGAAATACTTCCCGCCCACCTCGAACTGCGTGTCGTCCGGATACGGCTTGCTCGCGACGCGGGCGAACCCGGCGATGCCCGGCTCGGGGCAGCTCGAGTGGTAGAAGAGCACGGGGTCACCGGGCTGCATCTCGTCGCGCATGTAGTTGCGCGCCTGGTAGTTGCGGACGCCGAACCACGGAACCGTCTGCTCGGGCAACTTCGCGAGATCGTCGATGCTGACCTCGGACGGCTCGGACTTCATCAACCAATGACGCATCGGCGCGGCTCCGGCGGGCTTGGGGGGATGCGGCCGATTGTAACGGGGTCGTGCAGCGCAGCACCCGCGGCGCGCGCAATTGCCGGCGGCAGCCCATGGTCAGGCCGCTGCCGCGATCCCTGTGACGTCACCGCGCACCAGGTCGAGGCGTCCACCGTGCTGGTTCCGTTCGCGCTGGATCATGTCGATCGCCGCGATGGCGGCCGAGTCGCAGTACGGCACGGCGCGGAGGTCGAGCGTGGTGCGCGTCGCGGGGTGCGCCCGCAGATGACCGACGAGCCCGTCGATGGATGCGTAGAAGAGATTGCCGCGCACGGCAATGTGCTCCGAGTCGCCGTCGCGCGTGATGTCGAGCGACACGCGCGATGCGCTCGCGACGAAGAAGACGACCGACGTGACGATTGCGACCACGATACCCGCCTCCAGGCCGACGAAGCAGACCGTGAAGACCGTGAGACCACACACCGTCGCGTCGACGCGGCTGCGGGCGTACATGCGGATCTCCTTCCACTGGATCATTCCCGCGCCCACCAGCAGCAGAACGGCGGCGATCGCCGGCATGGGCAGATGGGTGAGGAACGGGCCGAGGCCCCAGGCGATCGCGACGACAGCGACGGCCGCGACGATGCCCGACAGCGGCGTGCGCGCGCCCATCTCGATCGCGACGCTCGTGCGGTTGAAGCTTCCCGAGCCCGCGAAACTCGAGAAGAACGGGCCGATCACGTTCGAGATGCCCTGGGCGAACACTTCCTTGTGCAGGTCGACCGACGGGCTCATGCGCGTCTTCAGGTCCCGCGATATCACCAGCGACTGCGCGAGTCCGAGCACCGCGATCGCCACCGCATTGGGGATCAGCTCCTCCAGCACCGCGAGGTGTTCCGTCGTCACGCTGAGCAGACGGAGGGGCAGCGGATCGAACACCACCCGGCCCAGCAGTTCCACCTGCGACTGCAGCGGACCCACGATGCCGTCGATGACCGCGCCCGCGACGGCGCCGATGGCGACGGCCGCGATGATGTAGGCCCGCGGCAGCCAGCGCTTCAGCAGCAGTGCGGAGAGGATCGTCGCGGCGCTTATTGCGGCCGCATACGGATTCACGATCTCGCTCCACGACGCCAGCACGACGTAGAACTTCTCGTGGAAGAACTGCATCGTGAGCCCCGACACGCCCAGCGTGCCTTCGAGCGCGGACGTGATGAGGAGGACGCCGACACCGATCTTGATGCCGCCGATCGCGGCCGGACTGAGATAGCGGAAGAGCGTCGCCCCGCGCAGCACCCAGAGCGCGAGCTGCACGACGCCGACCATCAGGCTGAGCAGCAACACGTACTCGGTGTAGAGCGGGCTCCCGCGGCCGGCGTGGGGCATGATCGCGATGCTGAGCAGAATCGACAGCGCGGTGTTCGGCCCACCCACCATCGCCGAGTTGCCGAAGAGGCTCGACACCAGCGCGACGAATGCGGCGCAGTACAAGCCGTACTCCGGCCCCAGCCCCACGACGTAGGCGAACGTGATCGCCTGCGGAATCACGAGCACGGCGCCGGCGATGCCCGACGCGGCCTCGCGCCGCTTGTTCGCGCCGGACCACCACGAGAAATCGGGCAGCGCCTCGCGAAGCACCGACATCAGCGCCGCCCCATGAGGCCGCCGAGCCAGTGGACGAAGCGCTCGGCGAGCTTCCGCAGGCGCCCGTCGCGGGGGTCGTACGGGCGCCCCTGCAGATGCAGGTAGGCGGCCACGTCGAGGGCTTCCTGCTGCGTGAGCGACCGGCCGGCGCCGAGCGGCATGTTGGCCCAGATGAAACCGGCGGCCTTCTGCACGTTGTTCATGCCGGCCCCGGCGCTGTACGACGCCGGACCCCAGAGCGGCGGTGCGGACCCGACACCGCTGCCGTCGGCGGCGTGACACGAGACGCACGCGCGGCGATACACCATCTCGCCCATCGCCGGGTTCGGATCCTGGTTGGTCTCGGTGAGTGTCGGCACGCCCCAATGCTTCGGCGGCTTTCCGATCACCTCGCCTTCCGAGAGGTAGTTGATGTACGCCGCGATCGCCAGCACCTCCGGCGCGTCGGCGGGCGGCATCACGCCGTTGTGGCTGTAGAGGAAGCACTCGCGGATGCGCAGGCCGATGCCGTTGCGCACGCCGTTCTTCGCGCGCCATCGCGGATAGAGACCGGCTACGTTGAGGGGCAGGCCATCGGGGGTCGTCCCGCCGGCCAGGTGGCAGTTCGTGCAGCTCAGCCGGTTGCCCGAGTAGCGCGGCGCGTGACGCGGCGTGTCCATCACGATGTCGTAGCCGTGCAGGACGTTGCTCTCGTAGTCGTCCAGCACGCTGCGCGCCTTCAGTTCCTCGATGGTGGGTCGCGCGGCCGCCGCGAGCGGCAGGCCGACGAGCAACATCGATACGAGCAATCTTCGGAGCATGGAATCCGGGGTTCGCCGGGAAGTGGGGAGCGATGTCATCGACCGCAGTGCGCGGTGCTTCCGCCGTGCCGGGCAGGCGCGCCCGACACGGTGTGACGCCATCGGATCAACCTGCGAACACGTAGGTGCAGCCGCGCGCCTGCGCCGCATGGGTGGCGAAGACGCCCGACGGCAGCACCTCGATCCCCGGTAGCACGGAATCGATCCATTCCTTCTTCACGGCCACGGGGTCGAGCCCCATCTTCTTCGCGATCATCGCGCTGCGGAACGTGAGGGCCAGTTCGCACGCGGCCACCTTCACGCCTCGGGCGATCAGATTCACCAGCGCGGCGTCCTGGAAGGGCAGGCCACCGGGTTCGAGGTAGAACGGGTTGCGCACCGCCGGGGCCTTCGTCTTCGGATCGTCGATGTGGAACACCGCGCCGAGGTTGTACTTCTCCCACATGGCGTCGTTCAGCGCGATCGGGATGGTGTCGTGGCGGATCACGAGGACGGCGCCCACGTCGCTCGCCGGGACGCCGAATCCGACCGGCGTGCTCATGAGGAAAGCGAGCGTGTAGATGAGACCCATGCCGTTGTTGACCTCGGGCCAGTCGGCCACCTGGCGATGCTTGCCAGGGATGCTGTCGAGCCATCGGGCGGCAGCGGCAGCGACCGGCGTGGCGGGCTCCGCGGCAGCTGCCGTCGTGGCAGCGACAGGGAGGAGGGCGCCCATCCCGACAGCGGCCGAAGCGGCCATGGTGAGAAATTCGCGGCGGTTCTCGGGGGGCGTGGCGTCTTGCATCTGGGGCTCCTCGTGTGGGTGTCGGGCGACATCCTTCTCACCTTCGATGGTACTCCCGGGCAAGGTGCGAATGCCGTGCGGCCACGGCCGATCCGGAGGAAAGCAGCCATGGTCCGCATGGACGGCTTCGCGCGGTCGACAAACATGAGGTTGCATCTGCCACAATCGACTCGCCCGCCACCGAAGATCCAGGCGATCCACGACATCCCGGCGCGACGGCGACCCCCGACCGGAGACCACCCCATGCCACGCGTACTCCCCCTGATCGCCACTGCCGCGATCCTCGCCCCGCTCGCCGGCCATTCGGCCATCCTCGTGATCGACACCCCGCGCGACCCGCTTGCCATCGCGGGCGACGACATCGCCCGCATCGTCGACGGGGCCGACCTCGCGTCGCTGATTGCAGCCGAACGGGCCGTCGTCGAGATGACCGGCGGCCGGGTCCTCGACTACGCCTTGTCGGGTGATTCGCGGGCGACGCTGACGGCAGGAGAGATCAGCACCGTCTCCCTCTCCGACCGCGCGACGGCGGACTTCAACGGCAGCTTCCACGGCTCCCGGATCACGCTGACGGGCAATGCACGCGCGGATGTGCGCGGGGGCTATTTCCTGTCGGGCTGGTTGGCCATCTCCGATGCTGCGACCGCCCACGTGTACGGATCCGAGTTTGTTTTCGGGCAGGGGCGGTTGCGGGGATTTCTGCAGGACGGAAACCCTATCGGCTGGTTCGGCGAGGGCTGGGGGGTCGGGCGGACGGACGATCCCCTCACAGACTTCCGACAGCTCATGCCGGAGGGGCTGTGTGTCCACACCGGCGGCAACGAGTACTGCGGGCCGACGTTGTTCTACAGCACGTTCAACGATATCCAGCTGCACGGGACCGATCGGATGACTGTGGTCGAGGGCGGGTCCGCAAGGTTCGTCCGGATGACCGGCCAGGCGAGTCTCGACATTCGCGGGGGATCATCTGGTTTCGTCGAGATGGTCGACGACGTCCGGGTCACGATGAGTGGCGGCGCCGGCGGACCTTTCTTCGTCGCCGGTCGGTCGAGGCTGGAAGTCAGCGGCGGCGGCCTGTCCACCGTCGAGCTTTTCGACGATGGCGTCGCGGAGTTCACCACCCGGGACGCACGCTTCAACGGACGCTATTTGAGTGGAACGTGGCTCGATGGCACGACGTTCGAAACCGAGGTGATCGACCCGATGGGGGCCAACGGGCAGCTGATGCCGGACGGCCTCTGCGTATCGATCAGCGGCGTAAGCCACTGCGGGCCGACGGTTTTCTATCGCATGGACAACCTCACGCTCTTTTCGCAGCAGTCCGTGGTCATTGCCGAGGGCGCTGAAGTCAACAGCCTGCAGCTGACCGAGCAATCGCGTGCCAGCCTGCGCGGCGGAACGGTCCATTCCCTTTGGCTGAACGACGACACCGCGGCAGACATGACCGGAGGTGTCCTTGGGCAGGCCCGTGTCGAGTCTCGCGGGCACCTCACCATGTCGGGTGGGGAGTTCGGCCGTGGTGACGTATACGTTGCCGATGAAGGTCGGGTCGATGTCGTCGCGCGAGACGCGCGCTTCAACCTCGGTCGGCTCGAGGGGGAGTGGACCGACGGGACAACCTTCAGCATCGCGGTGACCACGCCCACGTTCGATGCTCGATTCATGCCCTCCGGCATGTGCGTCATCCGTGGCGCCGACAAGTTCTGTGGCGCCACGTTGTTCTACGAGTCCAACAACACCCAGTTCCTTGGCGGGGTCGAGCGCGCCGCGATGGTCGACGGCGCGCGCCTCCAAGACGTTCGCCTCTTCCAGGAGGCAGCGCTCGATGTCAGCGGTGGTTTCGCGTCGTTCGTCGTCCTGACCGGAAGCAGTCAATTGACGATGACGGGCGGTCATCTGGGCTCTGTGTCCATCGGCGACGATGGCTACATGACGATGACTGACGGTCAATTGGGCTCGGTAACCGTCGGCGACGATGGCAACGCCGAACTCCTCGGCGGGCGCATGGACCAGCTACAAGTGGGCGGCCGTGGCCTCGTGACGCTGTCCGACATGGAGGGGCTGTCATTCATCTCGGTGGCCGGCCTCGACGGTGGCCATGTCACCCTGAAGGTCCTCGCGGCAACGATCTCGGGTGACCGGATCGTCGGGACGTGGCTTGGGGGTGCCGCGCTCGATGTCTCGTTATTCGGTGTTGACCAGGGAGATTTCGCTACCAAGATCTCCGTCGTCGCTGTCCCCGAACCCGCGACCTGGCTGTCGATGGCGTTGGGGTTGGGTGCTCTGGTGGGCGCGCGGCGGCGGTTGCGCGATACGGAGGAGACAAGCCTAGCCATCTAGTTCCCCGCGCTTTCAGGACCAAGTGCGAGCTCCGGGGGGGCGGACCCATGCAACCCGGTTCGCCAAAGTCTCATGACACACACGGCTTCCATGTTTCAGGGAATAAAGGCCCAACAGAATTGGGAGGTTGGTGAATGGCAAACTTCGGCTACACCTCACCCAAAGGAAGGGTGGAAAAGGTTCTTTGGGGGATAGCGTTCGCTTCGATTCTGGGGTTCGTTGTTTACGCAGCAATTCACAACGTCGTGTAGAGCCAACGGTACCTCGCAATCATGCCAAGAGATCATTCCCCTTCCAGCCTTCCGGGGTTGGACTCACGCAACTTCAAGACCGTGACCGGGCTGCGCAAACTGGTCGAGGTGAAGAAGGGGGCCGTAGTCAGGTCTCGCGATGTCGCGCGCTTCAGCCCTGTCCGTTGCTTGATGACTCTCGCGCTGATAGATGGCGCAGCGATGCGTGGCGATAGACCTGATCCCAGGCCTCGTTCTCTCTTTGGGCTCCAAATGATGCAAGGCACTCCAGTTCTGGCGTTGCTGGGTTTAGGAATCGGGTGGATCGGGTTCAACCTTTTCGTCACGAGTCTGGTGATCCACAGAGAGAAAGGGTTGCGGAGGACGGTCCTTGTCATCGGGATCTGGGTGTTGCCGTATCTTGGCGCCGTTCTGGCCTGGATTGGCGTTGCGCCAGCTGGGGTACCTCCTTCGAGCCGGCCGGATGATTCCAACGTGCCGTGGCAATGAGGTTCGGATCCCCGACATTCCATTCTTGTGGTCGCAGTGCACGAAGGATTGGGTCGAGCAACGTTGCAACCATGCGCCCGCTGAGATCTGACGTTTCATGACGTGGTGAGAGAGCGGTGCTCAACGCGCAGAGAAGGGGTCTTCGACGAGTCGCTGCGAGCGGAACATCGCGCGTAGATGCGTGAACGGGCCACCGCGACCGCCGTCGGATCCACGGCGTTTGTCGACAAAGTGAAGGCTGCCTTGGCATCCCATCGCAAAGGAGTATCGACGTCTTGGGAACGACCAGTGATCTACGTGAGCCCGAACGAATCGCCGAGCGATGAGAACAGGCGCTTCTGGAACGAAGCGCGAGCAAGAGCATGGTGTCGCGTAGCTTCGACCTGGAAAGCCAGACAGATGTGGATGGTCGATGCCTGAACTTGTTGGGCAGATTGCCATGTAGTAACGTACCTACATTCGGCGATGCAACTCAGGAGCCTCCATCGTGACCATCACCACCGTTTCCAGCCGGGAGTTCAACCAGGACGCCAGCGGTGCGAAGCGGGCTGCCAGCAAAGGTCCGGTCATCATCACGGATCGCGGTCGCCCCTCGCATGTATTGCTGACCATCGAGGCCTACAAGAAGCTCACCCGGAAGACCGCAAGCATCGCCGACCTGCTCGCCATGCCCGGCGCGGCCGACATCGCCTTCGAAGCCCCTCGCCTGGGCCGCATTGCCCGGCCAGCCGATCTACGCTGATGTTCGTCCTCGACACCAATGTCGTATCGGAATTGCGCAAGGCCAAGGCAGGCCAGGCAGATCGAAAGGTGGTCGCGTGGGCGTCGGGCGTGCCCGCCGAAGTCCTGTACGTTTCGGCCATCACCATTCTCGAACTGGAAACTGGCGTGCTGCTCGTACACCGCCGGGATCCCAGGCAGGGCGCCATGCTCAGGACCTGGCTCGATCAGCAGGTGCTGCCTGCGTTCTCAGGACGTGTGCTGTCAGTGGACACTGACGTGGCACAGCGTTGCGCAGCCCTGCACGTGTCCGACCCGCGATCCGAACGCGATGCATTGATTGCCGCCACTGCGATGGTGCACAACATGACTGTGGTCACCCGCAACGTGGCCGACTTCGAAGCGACCGGCGTGACGCTGCTTAACCCATGGGACTCAGCGGGAACCCCACGCGGGCGCCGGGCACGCTGATCCGAAGTCGATACGTACCGGGGACGGTCCCACGGAACCCACATATTTCCTGGCATTGGCTCTCTGGCACCGCTCTTTGTGGCTCTCTGGGTCGGACCCACGTACTCTCCTGATCACTCGGAAGAACGTTCTCTCAATGCCCCCATATCTCGCCGAAGAGCCCCGTTTCGGGTGCCAGAATGTAGAGTGAGGAATCAGGTCTTGCTCAATTGGTTGTCGAGCGTGCTTGTTCACCGCGTCGAGCACTTTCGCGGGCATGGCCCGCTCCTACAGAACCCTGGCTCGAGGTCGCGGCGGGTGGCGCATCAACGGGGGATATAAAAGGGGGTGCTCCCCTTGTTCGTACGCGACGCGGGCTCCCCGCCGCGGGCCGGCAGGCCCGAGAGGCGGGCATGGCCCGCTCCTACGGAACGGCTGCTCGGGGTCGCGGCGGGTGGCGCATCAAAGGGGGATGTACAAGGGGTCCTCCCCTTGTTCGTAAGCCACGCGGGCTCCCCGCCGCGGGCCGGCAGGCCCGAGAGGCGGGCATGGCCCGCTCCTACAGAATCCGGACCACTCCCTGCGCCACCGACATGCCTCATCCCCTCTACCGCTTTGACACCCCCGACGCCATCCTCGATTGGGGCCCCGTCGACGACGTCGTGATGGGCGGCGTATCGCGCAGCACCTTCCGCCACGATCCCGATGGTCACGCCGTGTTCGAGGGCGTGGTCTCGCTGGAACGCAACGGCGGGTTTGCCTCCGTGCGTTCGCGACCGCGTGCGCTGGGCGTGGCCGGTGCAAGCGCCTGCGTGCTGGAGGTGCGCGGCGACGGCAAGTGGTACAAGCTCAACCTGCGTACCGACGCGTTGTACGACGGCGTCAACTATCAGCTGCCGTTCGAGGCGCCCGCCGGTGTCTGGACCACCGTGCGCCTCGACCTCGCGCGCTTCGCGGCCACGTTCCGCGGTCGCGTTGTCGATGCGCCGCCGCTCGATCCCGCGCGGCTGACGCAGGTCGGCCTCGTGATCTCGGATCGCCAGGCGGGGCCGTTCCGGCTCGATGCACGGGCGATCTCTCTCGAATGATCGACGTCGTCCGCGTCGGCCAGTGAAGGCGATGCTGGGGAAAGCCCGCCACCACGACCGAAACCGTCGCTTTCCCGGCCATGGGCCGCTCCTACAGGGTGATGCCTTATCCACCGACCGCGATCGAAGCGAAGGTGTTGTAGGAGCGGCCCATGGCCGCGAGAGCGGTGGATGAGGGTGGACACACGACAGTGCCTGCGCACTGTCGTGTGCCTCCGAATCCGAGCGGCTCCGACGCGAGGTGGATGCTAGGAAACGTTTCGACCGGAACCATCGCTTTCGCGGGCATGGCCCGCTCCTACAACGGCTCGCCACAGTCACCGCAGGTGGCGCATCCACGACCCCTGTAGGAGGGGCCCATGGCCCCGAAAGCGATGAATGGGAGGGAACGCTTCACTCGGAACCATCGCTTTCGCGGGCATGGCGCGCTCCTACAAAGTCCAACCCACCGCAGAGTGTTTGCAGGGTCCTCGCCTTGTTGGTACTCGATGCCGCCCCGCCCGATGTCCGTCACTCCTCCACCGCCGACCCCCGTTCGCGATTGATCGCCAGCGCCGACACCTCCGGCGCCGCATTGCCCCACCCGTTGCGGATGTACGTCACGAGCGCCGCGGCGTCGGCGTCACTCAGGATGTGTCCGAACGGTGGCATGCCGTAGGGCCGCGGGTTCCCCGTCGTCGCGGGTGCGAAGCCACCCATCAGCACGGCGCGGATCGCATTCTTCGCCGACGTCATCGTGACGGCGCGGTTGCCTGCCAGCGCGGGTGCCGCAACCCCCGCGCCTTCGCCGTCCCGCCCGTGGCAGTCCGCGCAATGGTTGGCGTATAGCTTCTCGCCGAGCGCGAACACGGGGTCCGTCGGTTCGATCGCCGGCGATGTCGATGGGACGTCGCGCACCTGCGGCACCGATTGCAGGTACTCGACGACAGCCTGCAGATCGTCGGCCGAATAGTGCTGCGTGCCGCGGCGGACCACTTCGGCCATCGGGCCCGCCACCGTTGCTCCGGGAGCGACGCCGGTCGCCAGCAGCGCTGCGACGTCCTCTCGCTTCCAATGCGCGACGCCCCCTTCGCGCGGGTCGCGCAACGACGGCGCGTACCACCCGAGACCCGGCATCGTCCCGCCGGCGAGCGAGGTGCCGCTCACAACGGCGCCCATGGCATTGCGCTGTGCATGGCAGGCGTCGCAGTGGCCGAGGCCGTGCACGAGGTAGGCACCGCGATTCCACTCGGCGCTGCGCGCGGTGTCGGGGACGAACTCTCCAGGCGTGAAGTTGAGCGCGCGCCAGGCGGCGATCATCCACGGGCGGTCGTACGGGAAGCGCAGCGCGTGGGGCCGGTTCTTTCGCCTCACCGGCGGCAGGCTCTGGAAGAAGTCGTACAGCGCGGCGGCGTCGTCGGACGTGATGTGCGTGAAGTTCGTGTACGGAAACGCGGGCGTGAGCGCGCGGCCGTCCTTCGATCGCCCTTCGTGAAGGGCGCGCCGGAAATCGGTGCGGGTCCATCGGCCGAGACCGGTGTCGGGGTCGGGCGTGAGGTTCGTCGCGTACACGGTTCCGAACGGCGTGACGATGCCGCGTCCGCCCGCGTAGCGCTCGCCGCCGCGCGCCGTGTGACAGCCCTCGCACTGGCCGACGCGGGCGAGGTACTCCCCCTTCGCGATGCTCTCAGACGTGGCGGGCGTGGTGATCTCCGGCCGCGATGGTGTTTCGGTTCGGGTGACGACGAGTGCGGCACCGATGGCGATCAATGCGCCGACGATGGCGATGCCGCGTCTCACGGCGAGACCCTGTGCGTCTCCGACGCGATGCTGCCGCACGCCATGGGCGGCTTTGCCGAGAACGTTGTCGCAGCCTTGCCGCCGGCGGGCACCGGCTGCGAGGACAGCCATGCCGAGACGGCCTCGATGTCCCGGGGCGACAGGCGCGACGCGATCGTTGCCATGCAGTCGGGTGAAGTTGCCTTGCGCAGGCCGTTCTTCCAGCCACCCAGTTGCGCATTGAGGTAGTCGCGGGGGAGGCCGAGCAGACCAGGCACCGCGGGCGCGACGCCGGTGAAGCGCTCGCCGTGGCACGCAGCGCAAGGCGGGATCTCGCGCGTCGCATCACCATCGATCACGAGCGCACGGCCGCGGGCGAATGTTGCTGCCGTGGTGGTGGGCGCGCGGGGTGCGGGGTACGGGATCTCCAACATCGCGAAGTGCTCTGCGATCTCGGCGAGATAGGCGTCGTCGAGATGCGCGAGCAGATGCGCCATCGCGACGTGACGCCGCCGGCCGTCGCGGAAGTGCAGCAACTGTTGATGGAGATACGCGGCTGGCTTGCCGGCGATGCGCGGATGAAAACCGTCGGGGGCGGCGCGACCCTCACGGCCATGACAGCCGGTGCAGGCGGCGACGCGCTGGGCGATGGTGTCCGGGAGCGAGCGTTCGGCGTGGGCCGCCGAGACGTTGACGAGGCACGCGGCGAGGATCGCGATCAGCGCGGTGCAGGCGGACGGGAATCGAAACGAACGGAGGCGGCGCATCAAAAGAACAGAGGCGACGTTGCCGTCGCCTCGACGAGATGGGTGCCCCCCGAAAATGCCGTCGGGTCGAGTTTCTCGAACCTGAGCTCGAGAGTGGTCGCGCGCCGAGCGCCGCAGGTGCATCCGACATGGGATGCTCACAAAAGCGCTATCGAGGTGCACAACCGGGGGTGCGAAATGGTTCGGAGAATTACGACCCGTCGAACACCACAGGGAGCGAAGACTGCAACATGCTTAACGACAACGATCGGACCAACCTCAGAACAATTTGTCCTGCGCCGAGAGCGCGGAGTCGATCGTCGTCTGCATCTCGTGGATTCTACGCTTCAGACCTCCCAGATCGAAGCCCCCGGGGACTTGCAGCTTGAGAAGTTCGTGCGCGATGTTGAGAGCGGCCATGATCGCGATCCGCTCCGTGCCCACCAGTTTTCCGGCGTCGCGGATGTCGCGCATCTTCAGATCGAGGTAGTCGACGGCCCGGAGGAGATCCGCGCGTTCCTCGTCGGTGCAGGTGACCCGGAACTCCCGGCCCATGATCGTGACGTCGAGCGCCTTGGCTTCCTGACTCATCGGCGGGTCCTGGAGGGTCTGTTCCTGGAGGAGGGAATCCGGACGGGGCGAATTCGTGCGGCGCGGGGCACTGTCAGCCGTCCTCGGGGATACGTTCCAGCAGTGACGCTAGGCGATCCCGGGCGGCATCGACCTTTTCGCGCAACTGGCGGTTCTCGGTCTGGGCCGTGGCCACCTGTTGCCGCAGGTCACCGTTCTCGGTGCGCAGTCGCTCCGTGAGCGACACGAGCAGTCCGATACGTTCCTCGAGGGCTTTCAGCTCAGCATCCATCCGGCCAATATACTGAGGGAAATCCTGTGTGGTCAACGTGTAACGCATCACTCTGAAGGCAGTTCGTGATGGCGTTTTGCGTGAGCAGCGGTGCTGTGTGCTGCCATGTTGTCGCAGGCGCTCCGCCCCGCGGCGCATTGCCTGCGGGCCATTCAGGGGTTCCCTCGATATACTCCGGCCGTGCCTCAGGTGCCCCGCGGGACGTCGTCCCCGGGGTTCAACGGGAAACAGGTGCGCGCGCATCCCCTGCCGCAAACCCTGTACTGCCCCCGCAACGGTGAGCGAGGAGGGACGCATCACGACGCCACTGTCGGCGCGTCGTCGGACGATCGGAATGATCGACCGGCGGCACCGATGGGAAGGCGATGCGTCTGGTCTCGCGAGTCCGGATACCGGCCTGACAGTCGCCTCTGGGTGAAGAGGTGCGGCGCATCGACCGGCGAAGTCCGCGGGGTGGCGGCGATCCGGATGGGTCCGTGCGCGCATCCATCCCTTTCCATTTCTCCCCGGTTCTCCTCGCCGCAAGCACGGGCGCACGGTGGGGGCGTCCTTCACGATCCGGGGGGACGCATGCGAAGCAGTTCGTTGAGAGGGTGGTTGGCCGCCACCGCGGGGATGGCGCTGATGCCATCGACAGGCACGGCGCAGGAGGTCATGGCGGGCATCACCGCGCCGCATGTCGTCGTCACCGCGAGTCGCTTCGAGCAGCGGCCGGAGCGTCTGCCCATCGGCATGACCGTGATCGGCGAGCGCGAGATCCTGGAGGCCCGCGGGGCGACGCTGCCCGACGTGCTCGAGCGCCAGCCCGGCTTCTTCGTCCGCGACAACAATGGCGGTCCGAACCGCCAGATCGATCTGCGCGGCTTCGGCGTCACCGGCGACCAGAACACGCTGATCCTCCTGAACGGCCAGCGCATCAGCGAGAACGAACTGTCGGCGGCGGACCTCTCGTCGATCCCGCTCGCGGGCATCGAGCGCATCGAGATCCTGCGCGGATCGGGCGCGGTCCTCTACGGCGGTGGCGCCACCGGCGGCACGATCAACATCATCACGCGGGCAGCTGCCCCGGGGACGGAGGAGGTGCGCGTGACCGGCACCGCCGGCAGCTTCGGCACGGCCGGGCTCGCGGTGGACGCGCGCAAGGGCGGCGAGACGTTCGGCATCGCCGTGCATGCGGACCATCGCCAGAGCGACAACTATCGACGCGAGAACGACCTCCGGCAGCAGAGCGTCGGCGGCGAACTGTCGTGGCGCATGCCCACGGGCCGCGTCTTCCTGCGCTTCTCGGCCGGGCAGCAGGATCTCCGCCTGCCGGGGTCGCTGCCCGAATCCCGCGCTGCCATCGACCCGCGCGCCGCGACCCGCTTCGGCGAATGGAGCGGTCTCGACTCCTCCCGCGTGTCGCTCGGCACCGTCCAGTCCATCGCGGGTGCCGAGGTCGCCTTCGATCTCGCGCACCGCGAGCGCAAATCGCGCAGCTTCCAGCTGGGCGGCTTCAACGACCTGATCGGCCGCGTCACGAGCGCGTCACCCCGCGTGCGCCTGCCTTTCCAGGCGTTCGGCGCCACCCATTCGCTCGTGGTCGGCGCCGACTGGGACGACTGGGACTACAGCAACGCCTTCGACTCGCCCTTCTTCGCCTCCACCGCCACGGCGAGCCAGGGCAATCTCGCCGGCTACCTGCAGCACACCGTGCAGTTCCCGTCGGGCTTCGGGATCACGGTGGGCGGGCGGCAGCACCGCGTCGTCAACCAGGTCCGCGAGGGCGGCATCCTCGACCAGACGCGCGATCTCGGCGCCTACGAACTCGCGCTGCGCCAGGAACTGCCCGGCGGCCTCAGTGCGTTCGTGCGCCTCGCCCAGAGCTTCCGCGTGGCGACCGTCGACGAGAACCGCTTCCTCCCGGCGCTGCTCGAGCCACAGAAATCGAAGGACCGCGAGATCGGTCTGCAGGGTGCCGTCGGGTCGGCCTGGTGGCGGGCCAGCGTGTTCCAGTCGAACATCTCGAACGAGATCACGTTCATCCCCGGCAATCTGGAGGCCTCGGGGTTCGGCACCAACGCCAACCTCCCGCCGACGCGCCGTCAGGGAGTCGAGCTGTCCGCGAGCGCGCCCGTGGGCGAGCGCGTCGTCGTCACGGGTAGCTATGGCTACACCGACGCCACGGTGCGCGAGGGCGTCTTCCAGGGCATCGACATCTCGGGCAGGCGCGTGCCGCTGGTGCCGCGGCATTCCGCCACGGGCAGCGTGGCGTGGCAGGTCGACGAACGCCTGCGGCTGCGTGGGTCGGTCCGCCACTTCGGCGAGCAGCCCTACGACAACGACCAGGCGAACGCCTTCGGCCGCTTCATGCCCGCGTACACCGTGGTCGACTTCGCCGGCGGCTACGAGATCGGCGCGTGGCGCTTCACCGGCAGCGTGCTGAACGTGCTCGACAAGCGCTACTCGACGTGGGGCATCGTGCGCATCGACAGCACGACGCGCGCATACGATCCGGACGCGCGCATCTACCCGGCGCCCGGGCGCACCTTCCTCGTGACCGCCGAGTACCGCTTCGGCCGCTGAGGCCCGGCCCGCGCGCTCCCCGGGCCGGAGCGCTTCTGCTATCGTCGGCCCGATGGTCCTTTCGAGTTCCCAGCTCTACTTCCGCCTGCTGCGCTACGTGCGTCCGTACTGGCGCGTGTTCGCGGCGTCGATCTTCGGCACGACGATCGGGGCCCTGACGGAGCCCGCGCTTCCGGCCCTCATGAAGCCCCTGCTCGACGGCACGTTCGTCGACAAGGATCCGTGGCTGATGATGTGGATGCCGGTGCTGCTCGTCGGGCTCTTCCTGCTGCGCGGCGCCGCAGGCTTCGTCGAGAGCTTCTGCTCCAACTGGGTCGCGACGCGCGTCGTGCTCGATCTTCGCGAGGCGATGTTCCGCAAGTTCATGGTGCTGCCCGTCGACTTCTACGACGAGCAGGTGAGCGGCAACCTCGTCTCCAAGGTCACGTTCGACGTCACGCAGGTGACGGCCGCCGCGACCTCCACGGTCACCATCTCGCTGAAGGACAGCATCACCATCCTCGGCCTGCTCGGCTGGCTGTTCTACCTCAACTGGAAACTGACCCTCGTCACGCTCGTGGTGGTGCCCGTCATCACGCTGGTGGTGCGCGTCATCAGCCGCCGGCTGCGGCGCGTCGGGCGCGAAGTGCAGGAAGCCATGGGCGAGACGACCCAGGTGCTGCAGGAAGGCATCGACTGCCAGAAGGTGGTGAAGATCTTCGGCGGCGCCGACTACGAGACCGGCCGCTTCCACGATGCCGCCGACCGCGTGCGCCGCTTCACCATGAAGTACGCCGCGGCGGCCGCCGCCAATACGTCGATCGTCCAGCTCATCGCGGCGATTGCGCTCGCGCTCATCATCACCGTGGTGGCGCGGCAGTCGGCGGCGAACGAGACCACCGTGGGTGGCTTCGTGTCGTTCGTCACCGCGATGCTGATGCTGCTCCAGCCCGTGAAGCGGCTCACCGGCGTGAACGAGCAATTGCAGAAGGGCCTGGCCGCCGCCGAGAGCATCTTCGCGCTGCTCGATCGCGAGCCCGAGCCCGACCGGGGGACGCAGACCCTGCCTCGCGCCCGCGGAGAACTCGTCCTGGAAGGCGTCACGATGCAGTACGCGCGCGCCGACCGGCCCGCGCTCGACGACGTCTCGCTCACCATCCGCGCCGGCGAGACCATCGCGCTCGTCGGCCCCTCCGGCGGCGGCAAGACGACGTTGGCGAATCTTGTGCCGCGGTTCTATCAGCCGACGGGCGGACGCATCCTGCTCGACGGCCACGACCTCCGCAACCTCACGCTCGGGAGCCTGCGGGCGAACATCGCACTGGTGTCGCAGGATGTGGCGCTGTTCAACGACACCGTGGCGGCGAACATCGCGTACGGCGCGCGGGCCGATGCGACGTTGGAACAGATCGAGGCTGCCGCGGACGCCGCCCACGCGCTGGGCTTCATCCGCGAGATGCCGCAGGGGTTGCAGACCGTCGTCGGCGAGAAGGGGGTGAGGCTCTCCGGAGGCCAGCGTCAGCGGATCGCGATCGCCCGCACGCTCCTGAAGGACGCCCCGATCCTCATCCTCGACGAGGCGACGTCCGCGCTCGATTCGGAATCCGAGCGGCAGGTGCAGGCCGCGCTCGAACGGTTGATGCAGGGAAGGACCACGCTGGTCATCGCGCACCGCCTGTCGACCATCGAGAAGGCCGACCGCATCGTGGTGCTGGAGCGAGGCCGCATCGCGGAGGCGGGCACGCATGCGGAGTTGATCGCGCGCGATGGTCTCTACGCACGGCTGCACCGGATCCAGTTCGCCCGGCCCGCCGCAGCGGAGACCGCAGCGGGCTGACATCGGCCTCCCGCCGCGGTCGGTCGCAGCCGCCGATCGACGATCAATCGTCGTGGTCGCGGTGCTTGTTCCAGCCTTTCTTCTTGCCGCGGCGATGTCCGGGCGGCCCGCCGTGGTGGTCCTTCACCACCACCCGTTCCCTCACGACGACACGTTCCCTGGGTGCCCCGTCGGAGCCGACCGCCGCCCCCAGGCCGCCGCCGAGTGCGCCGCCGATGGCGGCCCCGGCCGTGCCGCCCACCTTGGAACCGACCGCGGCACCCACGCCGCCTCCAACGGCGCCACCGATTACGGCACCCTTGTCCACATCTCCCGCGAACGCGGCGCCGGACAACAGCAGTGCGGCGAGGGTGGTGAGCATTCGAGTCTTGCGCATGTCTGACCTCATGAAACGTTTTCGTGGAGCCAGCCTGTGGAGCAAGACCCGAACCGGCCCGCCCTGTCCGGCGCCATCCGGGCAGGGCCAACCGATCACTTCGGCGCCGGCAGCGGCCCGAGCAATGCCTCGATCGCCATGCCCAGCGCGAGAAGTCGCTCGTCGCTGCCCGCCGGTCCGTCCAGCTCCACACCCACCGGAAGCCCTGATGCGCCGAGGCCCGCGGCCACCGAAAGGCCTGGGATGCCGGCGTTCGTGATCGGGTCGGTGTTGCGGATGAACGTCATGAAGTGATCGAAGCTGCTCGCCTCGGGACCCTGGGGGATCGCGACGCAGGGCGTGGTCGGGAGGATCAGCGCGTCGATAGCGTTCGCTGCGAACGTCCCGGCGTACAGCTTCGCGAGGGCTGGGCGCGCGTGGGTGATCGCCGCGTCGTAGGCCGGTTTCGCGTCGACGAGGCCGTCGGCCCCCGGCAGCTTGCGCGGGACCACGAGGTCGTCGTACGTGCCCTTCACGTCCGGGCTCGCGATGCGCGCGGCGACCTGCTCGACCGTGAGTCCGGTGCCGTGCTTGGCGAGATACGCGGCGAAATCGTCGTAGGCCTCGTACATCGCCACGGGGAAGCCCGCCTGCCCGTTGAGGTCGGAAAGTCCGGGCATCGACACCTCGACCAGCACGACACCCGCCGCTGCGAGCTTCGCGAGCACGGCGTCGATCACGGTCTGCGTGTCGGCATCGAGACCTTCGAAGAAGCGCTCGCGGCACACGCCGAGCCGGACCCCCGCGAGCGATGCCGGCGCCACCGGTGTCCGGCCGGTCAGCACCGCGTCGAGCAAGGCGACGTCGGCGACCGTCCGCGCCATCGGGCCCGCCGTGTCGCGCGTGTGGGAGATGGGCGTGATGGCCTCGCCGCTGTAGCGGTCCTGCGTCGGGCGCAGCCCCGCGATGCCGTTCACGGCGGCCGGCACGCGGACCGAGCCACCGGTGTCGGACCCGAGCCCGGCCGGTGCGAGCCGCGCGCCGATGGCCGCACCGGTGCCGCCCGAACTGCCGCCGGCGAAGCGCGACGTGTCGTAGGCATTGCGGGCGCCGATGGTCCCGGTGGGGCCCACGATCGCGTCGTTGTGGCTCGAGATCCCGAAGGCCAGTTCGTGCATGTTGGTCTTGCCGAGGATCACCGCGCCCGCGTCCACGAGCCGCTGCACCACCGGCGCGTGGGTCTTCGGGACGAAGCCGAGCAGCGCCGGCGTCCCCGCGGAGTTCGGCAGCCCTGCGACGTGGATGTTGTCCTTCACGACGATGGGCACGCCGTGCAGGGGCCCGAGGGGCTTGCCGGCGGCGCGGTCGGCGTCGGCCCTGGCAGCGGCGGCGAGCGCGCCGGCCCGGTCGATCGTCACGAACGCATTGAGGTCGCCGCGGGCGTCGATCTGCGCGAGACACGCCTCGGTGATGGCGCGGCTCGTGATCTCGCCGCTGCGGATCTTCGCCGCGGCTTCCGTGGCCGTGAGGTCGGTCAGCGTGGCAGGGCGGGTGCGGTCGGTGCCGGCGATGGTGACCGGCTTCGAGGACGAGGTGGTCATGACGGGGTGTCTCTTCGGATCGTGGAGGGGGTCGTTGGGATCATAACTGCCGATCCTGCGCGGCTCCGACAGCACGTACGAAGCGGCTCCTATAATCGACCCCCCCCGCCATCAGGACGCCCGCCATGTCGACCCCACCCATCAGCCGCTATCCGGTACCCGCCCTCGAAGATCTGCCGGAGGACATCCGCACCGTGATGCTGAAGGTGCAGGAGAAGGCCGGGTTCATCCCGAACGTGTTCCTGACGCTCGCCCACCGGCCCGACGAGTTCCGCGCCTTCTTCGCGTATCACGACGCCCTGATGCTCCGGGACTCCGGCCTCACCAAGGCCGAGCGCGAGATGATCGTCGTCGCCACCAGCGGCGTGAACCACTGCCAGTACTGCGTCGTCGCGCACGGCGCCATCCTCCGCATCTACGCGAAGTCGCCGATGGTCGCCGACCAGGTGGCGATCGACCATCGCAAGGCCGACATCACGCCGCGCCAGAAGGCGATGCTCGACTTCGCCGTGAAGCTCGCCCGCACGCCCGAGGCCATCGTCGAGGCCGATCGCGAACTCCTCGTGAACGCCGGCTTCACCGCCGAGGACATCTGGGACATCGGCGGCATCACGGCCTTCTTCGGGCTTTCCAACCGGATGGCCCACCTGCTCGAGATGCGCGCCAATGAAGAGTTCTACCTGATGGGGCGTCTGCCGCCGAAGCCGAAGACCCCGGCCGGCGGCACCTGAGGAAGCCACAGGGGGGCTCTCTTCGAAGGAACTGCCGCGGCTGCCTCGTGGTTCAGCATCCTGTGCCGTAAACCGCGATTCAGGCACCAGAAGTCGGAACCAACTGCGCCCGCTTTTCCGCTACTGTCCCATCCGTATCGAGAGAGGGGCCGAGTTGCAGGCAGTGCCTTCAGTCCCTGCGCGAAGTGCCTGTTGTAAAATCGGTTTATTGCCGCGCCGCACCACGAATGCGCGTGTCGGTGCCTCCCTTCTACGTGGTCCTCGAAAAGGTGTTCAGCCATGGCAGCGCTGCCAGACAACGATCCGCAGGAAACCAATGAATGGCTCGACGCGCTCGACGGCGTGCTCGAGAACGAGGGCATCGAGCGCGCGCACTATCTGCTGGGCAAGCTGATCGAGAAGGCCCGCCGCGCTGGCGCCTACCTGCCCTACAGCGCGAACACGGCCTACATCAACACGATCCCCGCCGGCCTCGAAGTCCGGTCGCCAGGCGATCATGAACTCGAACACCACATCCGCTCGTACGTCCGCTGGAACGCCGCCGCGATGGTGCTGCGGGCGAACAAGAACTCCAACGTGGGCGGCCACATCGCGAGCTTCGCCTCCGCGGCCACCCTCTACGACGTCGGCTTCAACCACTTCTGGCACGCTCCGTCCGACAAGCACGGCGGCGATCTCGTCTTCGTGCAGGGCCACTCGGCGACCGGCGTCTACGCGCGGGCCTTCATGCTCGGACGCCTCACCGCCGACCAGATCGACAATTTCCGCCAGGAAGTCGACGGCAAGGGCCTCTCGTCGTATCCGCATCCGTGGCTGATGCCGGACTTCTGGCAGTTCCCGACCGTGTCGATGGGCCTCGGCCCGCTGATGGCCATCTATCAGGCGCGCTTCATGAAGTACCTCCAGGACCGCGGCCTGGTCGAGACCGAAGGCCGCAAGGTCTGGTGCTTCCTCGGCGATGGCGAGATCGACGAGCCCGAATCCATGGGCGCCATCGGCGTCGCGGCCCGCGAGAAGCTCGACAACCTCATCTTCGTCGTGAACTGCAACCTGCAGCGGCTCGACGGCCCGGTGCGCGGCAACGGCAAGATCATCCAGGAGCTGGAAGCCGACTTCCGCGGCGCCGGCTGGAACGTCATCAAGCTGATCTGGGGTTCGTACTGGGATCCCCTGCTCGCGAAGGACAAGACCGGCCTCCTGATGAAGCGCATGGAGGAGTGCGTCGACGGCGAGTACCAGACCTTCAAGTCGAAGGACGGCGCGTACGTCCGCAAGCACTTCTTCGGGAAGTACCCCGAGTTGCTCGAACTGGTCTCCACGATGTCCGACGACGACATCTGGCGCCTGAACCGCGGTGGCCACGACCCGCACAAGATCTACGCCGCGTACCACGCTGCCGTGAACCACAAGGGCCAGCCCACCGTGATCCTCGCCAAGACCATCAAGGGTTACGGCATGGGCGAGGCCGGCGAGGCGCAGAACATCACGCACCAGCAGAAGAAGATGGGCACGCACTCGCTGAAGGCGTTCCGCGATCGCTTCGATCTGCCGATCCCCGACGACAAGCTCGACGACACGCCGCTGCTCACGTTCCCCGAGGGTTCGCCGGAACTGGAGTACATGCGGAAGCGCCGCGAGGAACTCGGCGGCTATCTCCCGACCCGACGCACGCATGGCGACACGCTGGAGATCCCGCCGCTCTCCGCCTTCGACGCGCTCCTGAAGAGTTCGGAAGAGCGCGAGATCAGCACCACGATGGCCTTCGTGCGGATCCTCGGCACGCTCGTCCGCGACAAGAACATCGGCAAGCGCGTGGTGCCGATCGTCCCCGACGAGTCGCGCACGTTCGGCATGGAAGGCATGTTCCGCCAGCTCGGCATCTGGTCCTCGGTGGGGCAGCTCTACACACCGCAGGACGCCGACCAGCTCATGTTCTACAAGGAAGACAAGCACGGCCAGATCCTGCAGGAAGGGATCAACGAGCCGGGCGCGATGTCCTCCTGGATCGCGGCCGCCACGTCGTACTCGACGCACGGCGTGACGATGATCCCGTTCTACATCTACTACTCGATGTTCGGCTTCCAGCGCATCGGCGACCTCGCGTGGGCTGCCGGTGACCAGCGCGCGCGCGGCTTCCTGCTGGGCGGCACCGCCGGGCGGACCACGCTGAACGGCGAGGGCCTGCAGCACGAGGACGGTCACAGCCACCTCGTGTCGTCGACCATCCCGAACTGCATCTCGTACGACCCCACGTTCGCGTACGAAGTGGCGGTCATCATCCAGGACGGCCTGCGTCGCATGTACGCCGAGCAGGAGGACGTCTTCTACTACCTGACGCTGATGAACGAGAACTACACCCAGCCGGCCATGCCGGAGGGTGCGGAGGCCGGCATCCTCAAGGGCATGTACCTGCTGTCGGCCGGCAAGGGCACGAAGAAGAACCCGCGCGTGCAGCTGATGGGCAGCGGCACGATCCTCCGCGAGGTCATCGCCGCCGCCGAACTGCTGGAGCAGGACTTCGGGGTCACTGCCGACATCTGGAGCTGCCCGAGCTTCACCGAGCTGCGTCGCGACGGCATGGAGGCCGAACGCTGGAACCGCCTGCACCCCGAGAGCAAGCCGCGCCAGTCGTACGTCGCGCAGTGTCTCGAGAAGCACGCCGGCCCGATCATCGCCGCCACCGACTACATGCGGCTCTTCGCCGACCAGATCCGCCCGTACCTCGACCGCCGCTTCACCGTGCTGGGCACCGACGGCTTCGGGCGTTCCGACACCCGCGAACAGCTGCGCAGCTTCTTCGAGGTCAACCGCCACCACGTCGTCGTGGCCGCGCTCCAGTCCCTCGCGGACGAAGGTGCGATCCCCGCCGCCACCGTGACGCAGGCCATCCTCAAGTATCAGATCGACCCGGAGAAGGCGGTGCCCTGGCGCGTGTAGGCCCAGGCCGAGCCCGACTCCCCAAGACCCCACAAGGAACCCCATGGGTGCTATCAAGGAAATCCTGGTCCCGGACATCGGCGACTACAAGGACGTGCCGGTCATCGAGATCCTCGTGAAGCCCGGCGACGCCGTGAAGGCCGAGGATTCGCTCGTCACGCTCGAGTCCGACAAGGCCACGATGGAAGTCCCCGCGCCCGAGGCCGGTATCGTCAAGGACGTGAAGATCAAGGTAGGCGACAAGGTCTCCCAGGGCATGATGATCCTCACCCTCGAAATCGGCGATGCCGCCGCCGCCGCACCAGCACCGGCCCCGGCGGCAGCACCCGCACCGGCCCCCGCGGCCCCGGCGCCAGCCGCCGTTGCCGCGGCTGCTGCTCCTGCCGCCGCCGCACTCGTCGCGGCCCCGGTCGCGGTGCCGCCGACGGCCCCCGTGGTGTCCGGCCCGATCGACGAAGCCTCGTTCGCCAAGGCCCACGCGAGCCCGTCCGTGCGCCGCTTCGCCCGCGAGCTGGGTGTCGATCTCGGCCGCGTGAAGCCGTCCGGCCCGAAGGACCGCATCCTGAAGGAAGACGTGCAGGCGTACGTGAAGGGCGCCATCGCCGGGGCGGCCTCCGCACCCGCCGCCGGTGCCACCGGGGGTGCCGGCATCGCACTCGGACTCCCGGCATGGCCCGTCGTCGACTTCGCGAAGTTCGGCCCCATCGAGACGCAGCCGATGTCGCGGATCAAGCGGATCTCCGGCCCGGCGCTGCATCGGAACTGGGTCCAGATCCCGCACATCACCCAGCAGGACGAGGCCGACATCACCGAGATGGAAGCCTTCCGCAAGTCGATGTCCGACGAGGCGGCGAAGAAGGGCGTGAAGCTCACGCCGCTCGTCTTCATCATGAAGGCGGCCGTCGCGGCCCTGAAGGCGCATCCCGAGTTCAACAGCTCGATGGCGCCCGGCAACGATGCGCTGATCCTGAAGCGCTACTACCACATCGGTGTGGCGGTCGACACGCCCGGCGGTCTCGTGGTGCCGGTGATCCGCGACGTCGACCAGAAGGGCCTCTTCCAGCTCGCCAAGGAACTCGGCGAAGTGAGCGTCCGAGCCCGCGACGGCAAGCTGGGCCCCGCCGACATGCAGGGCGGCACCTTCTCGATCTCGAGCCTGGGCGGCATCGGCGGCACGCACTTCACGCCGATCATCAACGCGCCCGAGGTCGCCATCCTCGGCGTCTCGCGCTCGTCGATGAAGCCGGTCTGGAACGGCACGGAGTTCGTGCCGCGTCTCATCCTCCCGCTGTCGCTGTCGTACGACCACCGCGCCGTCGACGGTGCCCAGGGTGCGCGCTTCATCACGCACCTGAACAACGTGCTCTCCGACATCCGTCGGGTTCTGCTCTAGTTGTGAACGGCCCCGGTCCCGTCGGGCTCCTCGGCGGGACCTTCGACCCGATCCACCATGCCCACCTGCGCCTCGCCCACGAGGCCCAGGCGGCCTGCGGGCTGGACCACGTGCGCTTCGTGCCCAGCGCGACCCCCCCGCATCGCGGCACGCCCGGCGCCACCGCCGAGCAGCGCCTCGCGATGGTCGAACTGGCGATCGCCGACCATCCCGGCTTCTTCGCCGACCGCCGCGAGCTGGACCGCTCGCAGCCCAGCTACACCATCCACACCCTCGAAAGCCTTCGCACGGAGTTGGGCGCCGATCGTCCGATCTGCCTCCTGCTCGGTGCCGATGCCTTCCGGCTGCTGGAGACCTGGCATCGCTGGCGCGACCTCTTCGCCGCTGCCCACCTCGTCGTCGCCCATCGACCAGGCTTCGACCCGCTGCCCGACACGCCGGCCCTCGTCGACGAGTACCGCCGTCGACGCATCGACGACCCCTCAGCGCTCGCCCGCCAACCAGCGGGCTGCCTCCTGCCGCTCGCCATCACCCCCCTCGACATCTCGGCGAGCGCCATCCGGGCGGAAAGAATGGCCGGCGGATCACCGTGCTATTTGCTTCCCGATTCCGTCCTCGGCTATATTGAATCCCACCACCTCTATCGAAGCGTGGCGGGTGGGTGAATGCCTCTGAGGCATCCACCACGCCGACGAATCGCAACACACGAAACACGGCCTACACGGGAGCCACAGACCATCCGCCCACCGGCAGTCCCGGTCTTCGAGACCATCCTCCCCGGCCCCTCCGGTGCGTGCTTCGCGCAGGCCCGACGCCCATGTTGAGCGCTCCCGCGCCACGTATCGAATTCCCCGGGGCCTCGTCCCCGATGTCCAAGAAACCCGATTGATCTCGAGACTTCCACAGGTGACGGATGCTGGATGACGCATTGACGCGTGCCGCGGTGAGCGCGCTGGAAGACATCAAGGCGCACGACATCACGGTGATCGATGTCCGTGCGCTCACTTCGCTGTTCGACACCGTGATCGTCGCAAGCGCGGACTCCGCCCGCCAGACGAAGGCCCTCGCCCGCCATGTGCAGGACGAAGCGAAAACGGCTGGCGGCAGCGTCTTCGGCATCGAGGGCGAGGGCAGCGGCGAGTGGGTGCTGGTGGACCTGGGCGACGTGGTCGTCCACATCATGCAACCCGCCATCCGCGACTACTACAACCTCGAGGAACTCTGGGGCGGCAACCGCCCCGTCCCCGGCCGTGCCTCGCCCGTCGTTCACACCCGGGCGCGCGCCCCCGAGGCGAACGTCGAGACCCGGCCGTAGTGCCGCAGGATCGGCACTTCGCAGGGCCGCAGGATCGGCACGTCACAGTGCCGCGCCGACCGGGCCCCCAACCCTGATCCCACCCCGCCCTTGCGCCTGCTGATCGCTGCGGTCGGCCACCGGCAGCCCGACTGGGTCGAGACCGCCTTCGGCGAGTACGCGAAGCGGATGCCCCGCGAGGCCCGCATCGAACTCGTCGAGATCCGCCCCGAAACCCGCTCCGACAACGCTGGCGACGCCGCCGTCGGGAAGCTGCTGGAGAAGGAAGCGAAGCGCATCGACGCGGCCCTGCCTTCCGGCTGCACGCGCATCGCCCTGAGTGAACGCGGCGAGCACTTCACCACCCGCGCGCTGGCCCGGGCCCTGGAGGGCTGGCTCGGCGACGGCCGGGATGTCGCCTTCCTGATCGGCAGCGCCGACGGCCTGCATCCCGACCTCGAGAACGGCGCCGGCCGGCGCATGGCGCTCTCCGCGATGACCCTGCCGCACGGTCTCGCGCGCGTCCTGCTCGCAGAACAACTCTATCGGGCACTGTCGCTCATCAAGGGTCATCCGTATCATCGCGATTGACCTCACCCCCCGTCGCCGCCTTGACCAGCAGCCCACCCCGCCACGTGTTCCTCGCCTCCCGCAGTCCGCGGCGCCGCGAGATCCTTTCCCAGATGGGGGTGCGCTACGACATGCTGCTGCTGCGCGACGCCTCCGGCCGCCCCATCGACGTCGACGAGACCCCGCGGCCCGGTGAGCCCGCCACCGACTACGTCGTGCGGCTCTCGGAAGAGAAGGCCGAGGTCGGCTGGGCCAGGCTCATCCAGCGGAAGCTCCTGCCCGCGCCCGTGTTGGCGGCCGACACCACCGTGACGATCGACGGCGAGATCATCGGCAAGCCTGCCGACCGCGCCGAGGCCGCCGCCGTGCTGAGGCGCCTGTCCGGCCGGGAGCATGTGGTCCACACCGCCGTGGCCGTGCAGATGGAGCGCCGGCGCGAGTCGATCCTGTCGTCGACGCGCGTGTTGTTCGGCGAGCTGACCAACGAGGCCATCGCCAACTACATCGCCACTGGCGAACCCATGGACAAGGCTGGTTCGTACGGCATCCAGGGCCGCGCTTCCATCTTCGTCCGCCGCATCGAAGGCAGCTACACCGGCGTGATGGGGCTGCCCACCTACGAGACTGCATGGCTGCTCAACCGCTTCGGCCTGCCGCTCCCGTGAAGGAAGAGATCCTCGTCAACGTCACCCCGCAGGAGACGCGGGTGGCGTTGATGCAGCAGGGGTCCGCCCAGGAACTCCACGTGGAACGCGCGAGCGCCGTGGGGCTCGTCGGCAACATCTACGTCGGCGTGGTGAGCCGCGTGCTCCCCGGCATGCAGTCGGCCTTCATCCACATCGGCCTCGACCGCACCGCCTTCCTGCACGTGGCCGACCTGTGGAGCCATCGCAACGGCGACGACAGCCGGCCCATCGAGAAGGTGCTGCACGACGGCGACCGCATCCTCGTGCAGGTCATCAAGGACCCCATCGGCACGAAGGGCGCGCGGCTCTCCACGCAAGTGAGCATCGCCGGCCGCTTCCTCGTGTACCTCCCGCAGGATTCCCACATCGGCATCTCGCAGCGCATCGGCGACGAGGCCGAGCGCGTGCACCTGCGCGAGCGGCTCACCCAACTGCTCTCGCCCGACCAGACCGGCGGGTTCATCATCCGCACCATGGCCGAGACGGCCACCGACGACGAACTGCGCGCCGACCTCTCGTACCTGCAGAAGCTCTGGACCGACATCCAGGTGAAGGCGCGGACCATCTCGGCCCCCGCGCTGCTGTATCAGGACCTCAACCTAAGCCTGCGCGTGCTGCGCGACCTCGCCACCGACCAGACGCAGGTCATCATCGTCGACTCGCGCGAGACCTACGAACGCCTGCAGGCCTTCGCCCGCGACTACGCGCTGCCCGTGATGAACCGCGTGGAGCACTACACCGGCGACCGCCCGCTGTTCGACCTCTACGGCGTGGAGGAAGAGATCGAGCGCGCGCTCGCCCGCCGCGTGGCGCTGAAGTCCGGCGGCTACCTCATCATCGACCAGACCGAGGCGCTCACCACCGTCGACGTGAACACCGGCGGCTTCGTGAGCGGCCGCACGTTCGACGACACCATCTTCAAGACGAACCTCGAGGCCGCGCAGGTGATCGCGCGGCAGCTGCGGCTGCGCAACCTGGGCGGGATCATCATCGTCGACTTCATCGACATGGACAGCGACGCCCACAAGGAATCCGTGCTCGCCGAGTTCAAGAAGGCCCTCGCCCCCGACCGCACGCGCATGACGGTGAACGGCTTCACCGCGCTGGGCCTCGTCGAGATGACCCGCAAGCGCACCCGCGAAAGCCTCGCCCACGTGCTGTGCGAACCGTGCCCCACCTGCCACGGGCGCGGCGAACTGAAGACGCCCCAGACCGTGTGTTACGAGATCCTCCGCGAGATCCTGCGCGAAGCCCGCCAGTACGACGACACCCGCGAGTTCCGCATCCTCGCGTCGCAGAAGGTGGTCGACACCTTCCTCGACGAGGAATCACAGAGTCTGGCGCTGCTGGAGGAATTCATCGGCAAGCCGATCCGCCTGCAGGTGGAGAGCATCTACCACCAGGAGCAGTACGACATCGTGCTGGTGTAGGGGGAAGCGCTCGCGGCGCGGTGGCGTGAGTCCGAGGCCGTTCGTGGGTCGGCCTTCAGGCAGGCGCGGCGATGGCGGGGTGCGGCGGTAAATTGACATGCGCCAGTGTCGATTCGCCGTTGCGGGATCCGCACGTCGGTCATCAGGCGCTTTGCCATCGTGCCGAACGTCGCTTGGTGGATCGCGGAATCGTGATGGTTCTCGTCCGAAGCATCCACGCGCGGTTCTATGCCACCCTGGCCGGAGCGTCCCATCGGCCCTTGAGGGTAGCCAAACAAAGGCCAGCTGACGAAATTGCGCTCAGCCGCCTCACGCCGCACGATCTGCACTGCACCGTGAAGTCGAACCTGAGTGAGTGCAGTCCTCGCGGCGCGATGTTTCGGAGCTCCGCCTGCAGGACAGGCTCTTGACAGTGCACGGGGCCTACTACCGGCTCATGCACTTCGCGGATCGGCGGAGCGGTCTACTTGCGATCGCGCAGCTACCCGCGGATGGCTCCTCTCCCCAACACTCAGCGCCAAGAGCAAACTAAGTGTGGCCCATCGAGAGCGGTGGCGGTAGATCTTGCGACCGCTCGGCGCTGCGTCACGGCTGCGTTCGCGTCCCGGAGAAGCTAAGGCAGCAGCCCACCCACCTAGGCCCCTTGGCAATCCCGGGAGTATGGGAGCATACAGGAGCACAGCAATAGCGAGAACAAGGGAGAACCTGGAGCACTGCATTACCCCAGCCAACCACTGTGTGTCGCTCAATTTGCGTGAGCGATTTGGCACATTACATGCATTTGAGATGTGCTACCTTCCCACATCTCATGCGATCGGAGAGTCCTGATTCAAGAGGAGCAATTGGGCAAATCGAGGCCTAAGAGTCATTGCTTCAGCGGGCTTGCGTTCCTACGATTCTCCCTGCGATCCGGGCATGTTCACGCCGACGAGTGAGGCCTCCAAAACCCGCTCGGCTGACGAGCGCGGCGAGACAACGGGCACTCCAGCGCCCGGCCCTGGACCGCACCTTGAAAGATCGACGAAGGAAGAGGCGCGTGATAGAACTCAACGGAAAGCAGCAGAAGGCGCGAGCCACCAAGATGGAGATGCGCGCCCTCGCGATGCGCGAGGAACTCTGGCCCGAGGTTGTAGAAGAGCTGCTATGGGACAGAAAGAAGGCGCATGGATTCACGACCATGCCACGCACGACGACGTACGTCATGAACATCATCGACACGCTCTCGAAGGGCCAACCCGCCGGCATGACATACCTCACCATCTGGTGCCGTCTGTTCTTCACTGGCATCGTGGAACTGCCTAGCGAGAAGCAGATGGCGTTCGAAGCGGGATTCACCGGTGAGCGTGCGGTCGATACTTGGCGCAAGCGCATGCGCCATCTGAAGCGCCTCGGATTCATCGACTATAAGGCCGGAACTGACCACGACTTTCAGTGGGTCTTGATTCCTAACCCACACCACGTGGTTCTGCGTCTGGGGACGAAGGTCCAAGAACGTTACCGAGCCGCCTGGCGCGATCGCGCTGTCGAAGTGGGCGCAAAGGATCTGGGTACGCCCCCCGAGGTCACTGTCCAGAAGCAAGTAGTCGCAGTGAAGGACGTTGGGGTGACCCAGGTGGGTGCGCCAGCCATAGTGCGTCGACGCGGTTCCCCCAAGGCTTAGTGCGATGCTGACATCAATGGTTGATTGGGAGCACGACTCGTGAATCAGGGTCAGTCGAGCGTTCCGCATGCGGCCGAAGCATCGGCTCTGGGTTTCCTTTACCAGTCGTTCTATGCGTTGCGGTCGCTTGTGATGCTCACCACTGACGAAGCTGCAGTTGTTGTTGAGCGGCTTGACGACATTGAGTTGAAGGCCGATGGTCAAACGCTGCTCTACCAGCTCAAGCATTCCATCAGCGCCAAGCCGCCTGCGATTACGCTCAGAGCGCGGCCGATCTGGCGGACGATAAAGGTATGGATCGACGCTCTGCCTACGCTGAACCTAGCGGACGCGAGACTGCACTTGGTGGCGGTCGGCGCAATACCGACCGACAGCCCGCTCCGAGCGCTAACTGACGATACCGCCGATCGCGCCGACCTCATCGCGGCGATGATCCAGGAGGCCAGCCGGGTCCTTGAGGCGCAGGAGTCGGCCGCGAACGCCGGCGCGCCACTCCCGTACGGCGACCGCGTCGACGGGTGCCGCGCGTTCCTCGCGCTTTCCGACGTTGAGCGGGCGAATCTGCTGCGCCGTGCAGCAATCCGGCCGAACAGCCCGACCGTCGCAGAGATTGAGAAGGAGATTGCTGGGTGCTTCCACCTCGTTCTTCCGGAGTATCGCGCCGCGGTGGCGAAGCGACTGGTGGAGTGGTGGGACCGCCAAGTTGTCTATTCGCTTTGTGGTAAGCGCGACCGCGCAATTTCCCGAGCCGAGTTGCAGAGCCAGATTATGGAGATCGTCGCCGATCTTGAGCAGGAGAAGCTCGCGCCCGATTTCGAGACGCGAGCACCGCCGGATGACTACCAGCCCGATGGCATGCTCGCGCGCCAAATTGAACTAGTGAAGGGAAAGCCGTTTGACCTGTGCCGCGCGATTCGGGAGGAGTGGAAGGCAAGAGAGCAAAGGGGGCGTTGGGCTGCCGACAACCCTGCGATGAGGGCCAAGATCACCGCCTACGACCACGTGCTCCGGGAACACTGGTTCGATCGCCACGAAGAGATGGTCGACGCATGTGCTGGACTAGCGCCGGACGGGAAGTGCCAGTCGGGGCTGGCACTGCTGCGCTGGACCCACAACGAGGCGCCAACGGCGGTGCAGCCGATCGGAGTCGGCTGGGCCGCGCCCTACTACATACGAGGTAGCTATCAGGTGCTGGCGATCAACCTTGAGGTCGGCTGGCATCCCGACTATCGAAGCCTTCTAGGGGACAATCGGTGAAGGTTGCTTATGACGTCTACGCCGAGACGAACCCAGCTTTCTGTGCAGCCGCACTAGTAGAGTTCACGAAGGCGTACGTGTCGAATCGGCCTGAGGGTCCGGAGATGCCGGTAGCGTATCTGGCGCTGCCCGTTGCGTTGTCAGTAGAGCTCGCTGGCACGTTCGCCAAGACTAACAGTAAGACTGGCCTGCTCGAATGGTTGGAGCGCAGTCCGCAAATTCAGTTAGGACTCGCCGAGCGCGTGAACGCGTCACTCGAAATTGTGACCGATGCGATCCGCTTCGGCTGCTATACGCGGGTTCTTGCGATTGGAGAGGGTGCCCGCCTCAGAGTAGGCAACATGAAGTTGAAGCAGAGCACGTTTGCCGCGGTTGGGGACGAACCAGGCCAGTCGATTCGACGCGCCGCGCGCCTTGGGCACTGGTTTTCGATCGCCGGCTCGACACGGTCGGTCTTCAATTTGATCGGATTGACGGTATGACGCGCTGGAACATTGAGGCAATTTTCTTTATCGGGGTGTCCGGCCAGATGCGTGCCGTTAGCTTGATCCCCGGCGTCCTCAACATCATTACTGGCGCATCCGGGACTGGAAAGTCGACGCTCATTAAGGCGATCGACTACTGCCTCGGGTCAAGCAAATGCGAGCTTCCGGCCCACGTGAGGCGCCGTAGCGTCGCGGTTGGGGTGAAGTGGGTCTCGGGCGATGCTGAGATGATCGTCGGACGGATCATCCCGCCGGTCGGACAGTCCACCAGCACGCGCATGTTCACTGCCGCCGGACGGGGGCTGTCGCTACCGGACTCGGTCGAGAGGTTTGATGGCGCGACGACCCTTGATGCTGCCAAAGCGTTCATAGAGCGTGCATTCGGGATCGGGGACTTGGCTCGAGAGCCGGACGCGGACGGAAGGAACGGACGAGCCACAGTGCGCCACGTCACGCCGTATATGTTCGTGACCAAGGAGGTTATCTACAGCGAGTCCACTCTCCTCCACGGTTTGGAGAAGGCCGATAAGGCGCGCGATATCGTAGCCGCCATGCCGTACTTTCTGCGTGCGACCGACGAGGCGGGCGCGATCGAGGAGCGACGGCTCCGTCAGCTGCATCGAGCCCTGGAAAGCGAGGAGGCACGCGAGCGATCTCGGTCGGCTGCCACGACAGTTCTCAAGCAGCGAGCGATGAGCCTACTGGAAGAGGCGCGCCGCCTGGAGATCGTTGCCACCACGGCTATTCCGTTCGAGGAGATGTCCGAGGCGACGCTGTTGGAGGTGTTGAAGACAGTGTCGACAATCGAATTGCAGGCAAGCGCTTACCCGAGCGAGGGTGAATTAGGCACGCTTAACCGCCGACGCCGCGAAGTATTGAGCGAGCTCGGCATGCTCCGCCGCCGCTCACAGGCGACTCGCAACGCCCTTCGGGAGGCAACCGGCTTTCAGGGCGTGGTCAACCGCCAACGGGAAAAGCTGGCGCTAGCCGAGCACCTTCATCTCGACCGAATTGCCAGAGTCTGTCCTGTGTGCGACGCACCGTCGGACCGAGGCCGAGAGATAGCCGCCGCGCTCCAGGAAACGTTGACGAAGGTGCAGGCGGAGAGCGTGGCGATCGAACGGGTGAAGCCACGCCTTGTGGAGCATGAGCGAGACCTCGAAGAGCAGATTGACCGCCTGAATGGTGAGCTGCGCCACATTGATGACCAGATACAGAGCTGGCTTGAGCAGAGTAAGCAGACCCGCCGTCTGGCAGATCTTGGCCAGCTCCGAGCGCATCTTCTCGGGCGAATCTCGTACTTCCTTGAAGCGAGCGTCGACGAACCACGCCAGTCGACCCGAGATCTAGCCGTTCTGCGAACGGAAATCGCCGAGTTGGAGGCTCGCGTTGATCGAGAGACCAAAGAAATCAAGGTTCGACGTGCTGAGGCAAAAATTTCTCAGTTCGCATCCGAGGCCTTTGGAGCTTTGCCTACAGTAGCGCCATGCGTCGGGTCCGAGCTCAACTTCTCGTCCCGCAAGCCTGAGATTGCAGTCATCGAGGCAGATAGCGGAGCTGTGTTGCGATTGCCCGATGTCGGTTCTGATCAGAACTACTTGGCGATCCACATCGCGCTCTCGTTTGCCCTCCAGCGCTACTTCGAGACTGTGAGCGCCCCGGTTCCAGGCTTGCTGGTGCTCGACCAGATTAGCCGCCCCTATTTTCCGCAAAGCGGCGAGGACGTGGACGAGGCGGAGATCGCAGGGCGAGAGGAGGACGAAGAAGTCCAAGCTATGCGCAAGCACATCAACTTTCTCTTCGTCGAAACTGCTCGGCGGACGGACCTGCAGGTGCTCCTCATCGAGCATGCCTACTTCGCTGACGATCCGCGTTACGTGGCTGCGACCCGGGAGCGGTGGACGCGGGTGTCCGGGCGTGCCCTCATTCCGCTCGACTGGCCGACGAGAGAAGACGACTAGGTCTTCTAGACGAAAGCTAGAAGATGCTCCTCAAGTGCTTTCCGTCAACGAGAGCTATTCGACCACCACTGCAACTCTATGTCTCGAAGTCGAGCGACCGGTCGCGATTCACACCTGGCGCTCAAGGCGGTTTGGCTAAGATCAGGGCGGCCTCGTGGTTGACGTCCGCAACTTGTTGGTTAGTACAGCCGTGCCTGATTCAACTGCTATCGGGTCGAATAGCACTACCCGAGTACGCTAGAGCCTGAACACCACACTCATCGGCCCGCTCCCCTGATGCGACTCGTAAGTCGCCCGACCGTGATAATCAAACGGCGCCGCCTTCCCGCCGGCCAGCTTTTCATCCCGCACGAACAGGTGAATGGCGATGCCGCGCCGCTCGTGCTCGATGATCTCTGTGCCCCGCTTGCTCTGTGGCGTCGTCGAGTTCTGGCTCTGCCAGTGAAAGCGGTGTTCGTCGATCCAGTGGTCCAGGTACTTGTGCGCTTCAGCCTTGCCCTGCTTGTTCAGGGTCACCAGTAGCACATGCGCCTTCTTGTCGTTGAGCGTCACGTGTCCCACGTTCCAGCTGCCGGGGTTGAACTCTTCACCGAAGAGCGGCGGAATCTCCTCTCGATGGAATGTTTGGCCGACTGCAAGATCCAGCGGATCGATCACACCACGTAGGCGCGCGAGCGTGCGCATCTCGTCGGTTGCCGGCATATCCTCGTAGGCCGGGTTGTTGGCCTTCAGTACGTACTGTCCGTCGCTGGTCTTGTCCACGACCCGCAGCAGGTACTGGTTGTCACCACCGTCTTTGTCTTGCCTCTCGATGGCCACCACGCTGCCGGTGATAGAGCCGGCACGTGTCGGGCTGATGAGTTCGAGCAGGAGGTAGTCACCGTCACGCACGGGGTTCTTGCCGCCGTCCATGGAATTGCCGGTGGCGCGTGCGATGAAATGTCGGCTCGGGTCCAGAGAGCCGTAGCTCGTTGGCAGTAACCGATGCTCTTCCGAATCGGTCCGCCCTGTCCTGAAGTGCCCACATGCGATCCTGAGGTTCGGAAAGAAGGGCAGTTCCACTGCATCACGTCGCTTGGCCTGGAATGGCACCACGTTGCTCGTCGTCGCATCGGGCTCCAGTCGGACTTCGTAGGCGGCCAGACGGTAGTCCACCAGCTCCTGCAGCATTGAAGTCAGGGCAGGCACGACATCGGGTGGTACGTCGTGCGTCAGCGCGAAAGTCGACCCATCCAGCTTGAAGGGCGCAGACGTGCCCGCCGCTCGGTTACCGCCGGTCCAGGCATTGACCGGGTTCTCGCGCCAGTAGCGGGCCCATGCTGCGTCAGTGCCCGAGATTGCGCGCATTTCGGGCGCCAGATCTGCCAGCAACGGGCGACGCCGCTCCAGCACGTTGCGAGACTGCTGTGTGAGCAAGTCCAACGGCGTGGCCTTCCCAAGACCGTCCAGTTCGAGAAGCGCCTCCAGCAAGACCATCTTGAAGCTCTTGGTCATCGGCGTGACCTCGACCTCGCGCAGAAGGGCCTCGCATTGCAGCGCCGCCGACGCCTCTTGATCGGTCAAATCGTCCATCGAGCGTACCAACTCGAACCAGTGTCCCGCCTGTTGCCGCATGGCCTTGACGTTGCTGCCCGAGCGATAGAACTCGGTCAGTGTCGGGCGTCGACCCAGCACGTCCCGCAGTGCCTCGTAGTCCTTCCGTGGCCCGGCGCTGTCCAGCGATTTCAGGAATTCGATGATCGCGAGGTCGTAGTTGACGTAGCAACCAGCTGGCAGATCAAGCGCCTGACGCTCCGCTTTCCGCGCAAATGCGGCGAGAGCCTGGTAGGTCGCACCCACATCGAACAGCGCCTGAGGCTTCTGAAGGAAGCTGTGGTGATTCCCGATGAAATCCAGCACCACAAGATGGTGCTTGCCTTCCCAGCGGCGCAGACCTCGCCCCAACTGCTGCAGGAAAAGAATCTTCGACTCGGTGGGCCGCAGCATCATCACCGTGTCGATGCTGGGTAGGTCGACGCCTTCGTTGAACAGGTCCACCGAGAAGACGACACGAAGACTCCCGGCGGTCAGTTGCTCAAGCGCCTGGGCACGCCCCAAGGCGGATCCTGCATAAACCGCGGCGGAGGCCACGCCCTCGCGGTTGAACTGGTCGGCCATGTAGTCGGCGTGTCGTGTCGAAACGCAGAAGGCGAGCGTGCGCTGCTGGGCCTTGCTGCGCCATTCACGCAACGCGTGCCTTGCTCGCGCCAGAGTCGCGAGCTTGTTGGAGAGCTGCTCAGGGTCGAAACGGCCGTTGCGCCACGGCACTTCACGGTAGTCGACCGACTCGTCCTGGATCCCGTAGTAGTGGAAGGCAGCAAGCAATCCGGCCTCGATCCCCGCGAAGAGGTGGCAGCTGTAGACAAGGTTGTCGTCGCACAGGGAGAGGATGTCCGACTGGTCCGTGCGGTCTGGTGTCGCGGTGAGGCCGAGCAGAAACGAGGGCGCGAAATGTCCGAGCAGGCGTCGATAGGTGCCCGCGGCCGCGTGGTGAAATTCGTCGATGACGACGTAGTCGAAATGCTGCGGAGCGAACCTTCCCAAATGCTCTGCCTTCGCCAGCGTCTGTACCGAGGCGCAGAGGACGTCGACGTCAGCATCTCGGCTGCGACCACTGTAGTAGCCAACCCGCGCAGTCGGTCGTATCCGCAAGAACGTGGCTGCGGCCTGGGCGAGGATCTCTTCCCGATGTGCCACGAAGAGTACCCGGCGCGCGCCCATGCGAACGGCGTCGAAAGCGGCGAGCCAGGTCTTGCCCAAACCAGTCGCCAGCACGACCAGACCACGTCGGTAACCACTCTCGCGGCTGCTGGCCAAAGCTTGCAGAGCTTCGTCTTGGATCCTGGTGGGTTCGGGGGGCGCTTCTTGTTCGTGGCTGCCTGGGGCGACCGATCGCGAAGGCGGCAGACGTCGCTGCTCGTAAGCCTCGATCCAAGCATCCGACAACCGCACGCTGTTCGGATGTCCGAAAAGCTCCTCGAATCGTTCCCGAGCTTCGAGAAAGCCGCTATCTCCCGGGTAGACCACCCGATAGTTCCATTCCAGGCCCTCCGTCAGCGCTTGCTTGCTGATGTTGCTGGAGCCGATGAACGCTGTTCCGCCAACGAGGCGACCGGCTTCGAGCCGCGCAAAGATGTAGGCCTTCAGATGAAAGCTTCCCTCTTGGGTGGTGTAGACGCGGACTTCGGCGCCACGCTCCTGCAGGAGCAATAGCAACCGAAGGGACTCCGGATCGGTGATGTCCAGGTAGTCGCTCGTGAGGATTCGAACGCTCTGCGACTCCCCGGTACCGAGCATTGATTCCAGGTCGGGGAGCAGCAGCCGGAGACCGGTGGTCTTGATGAAGGCGACCGCGAGATCCACGTGCGTCGCGCGCGTGAATGCTTCCGACAGGTGGGGCAGGAAGTGATCGTCCCCGCCGGTCACCAGGCGGCGCTCTGGCGCTGAAACCCGAGTTGCCAGTGCGTTGGTCCACCGTTGACTCTGGCTGGGCCGTTGGTCCTCGGTTATCCAGATATCGAGGCTCTGGACGCCAGGTACAGACGCAAACCAATGGCGCAGCATTGCCTCATCGGCATCGGTGAATCGGCGACTACCGTCGACACGCTCGCCGGTGCCGTCCTTGAAGCTGATGTAGAGCGTTCCGCCTGGGCGCAGTGCGCGCCATAACTTGGCGAGGGCGTCGGGCATCGAGATAACGGGAATGTGCAACAGACTCGCACAGCACCAAATGGCGTCGTACTGCGCCACCTCGTTCAAGTCCTCGATGCGATGAACCGAAACGTCGAAGCCGCAATGCGCTGTGGCAAGTCGAGCCAGTTCGATGGAAGCGTCGAAAGCGGTGACACGAAACCCGAGGTCGGCGAATGCCTTGGCATCGCGGCCCGAGCCACAGCCCGCGTCGAGAATGTGCGCGCCAGGGGTGAGTCGGGCCAGAAAGCGCTGGTGGATCGGCGTCATGTCGACCCCGACCGTCGAGTCGAAGAACTCCGCAGCGAAGCGGCTGTAGTAATGCGTTGTCTCGTCCATCCCAGGGTGGTCGCGCAGCTGGCCGGTCAGTTCTCACCGAGCGTACCAGGTCGGGTTCGGCGAAATGGCTCATCTCACCTGTCGCGCCCGCGTTGCCACGCACGCTATCCTCCACCCCCACCCTTCCTGCTGCTCCACAGGAGCCCCCACCCCATGCCCCTCCGCCCCTTCATCCTCGCCTGCGCCCTCGCCGCCACCACACTCTTCTCCTCGCTGGCCGTCGCCGCCCCCACCCCCGTCCCCGGCACCCAGATCACCCTCGATCCCCCCGACGGCTTCGCCCGGGCCGACCGCTTCCCCGGGTTCCAGAAGCCCGAATCCGCGGCGTCGATCATGGTCACCGAGATGCCGGCGCCGTACCCGCAGATCCGTCAGGCGATGAACGAGCAAGGGCTCTCCACGCGGGGCATGACGTTGATCTCGTCCGACCCCGTGAAGGTGGGTGGCGCGGAGGCGCTGCTGCTGAGCGTGGGTCAGACGGCGAATGGCATCGAGTTCCTGAAGTGGATGCTCGTGACCGGGGACGACAAGCAGACGGTGATGGTCGTCGCCACTTTCCCGAAGGCGGCCGCGGCGCAGTTCTCGGACCCGCTCAAGCGGTCGGTGCTGTCGACGACGCGCGACGTCAATGCGAAGGTGGATCCGTGGGATGGGCTGCAGTACCGCGTGGCACCCGGCGCCCCGTTGAAGTTCGCGAAGCGCATTTCGAACACAGTGATGTTCAACGAGTCGGGCGCGCTCGGTGGCAACAATTCCACCGAGGCGGTGTACCTCGTCGGCAGTTCCGTTGCTGACCCGGCGATGGCGGATCTCAAGACGTTCTCCGAGCAGCGTGCCGCGGCCATGCCGCAGGTGAAGAACTTCACGGAGATGAAGGGCCGCAAGCTGAAGGTCGACGGCATGGACGCCTATGAGCTGGTAGCCGACGCGGCAGACACGAAGTCGGACGCGCCGATGAAGTTCTATCAGACGATCGCGAAGGAGTTGGGCGGTTACTACATCTTCATCGGCGCGGCGGGCGCGAAGGATGGCGATGCGATGGTGAAGACGTTCCGCGATGCGACGGCGTCGTTCAAGCGGGTGGCGCCGACGAAGTGATGTGTCTGGGTGGTGGGTGTAACGCGCCGCCGGCCGCGTTCGTATTATTTTATCGAAGTGCGTTACCCTAAATTAACTGCCGTCGCTAATTTAGGTTCCTGTCCGATGAAGCGCTCTCTGCAAGGCCGTTACGTGAACGTCGCCACGGCTGGCGAGTCGTTCACGGCGTTCGTCCCGGCGCCATTGCCGCCACGCCCGGCCATCGACTGGACGCCAGCACTTCGCGGTCGATTCGATGCCGCACTGGTCGCCCTCGGCCGGCTCGACGCGGTGACGGACCTGCTGCCGAACGCGGCGCTGCTCCTCTACAGCTTTGTTCGAAAGGAAGCGGTTCTGTCGTCGATGATCGAAGGTACCCAGTCCTCGCTCGCCGACCTGCTGTTGTTCGAGCTGCTTATCGCCCAGCGTCGCGCTTCGGCGACGTCGACCCGATGACGTATCGACCGATCCTGTAGGAGGGGCCCCTGGCCCCGAACGCGGTCGATGCCATGGGAGCGCTTCGCCCGGAACAGGCGCTTTCGCGGGCATGGCCCGCT